>LWDU01040814.1_pt1 | contig 251621 bp, 189 predicted proteins | sample 727161 | NCBI WGS metagenome assembly LWDU01 (sample SAMN04566230, study PRJNA314399) | hydrothermal vent metagenome | isolation source: deep sea hydrothermal plume seawater | place: Mexico: Gulf of California, Guaymas Basin | collected 2004-07-11 | reverse complement strand
TGTGGCGCGATTCAGGCAGGCCCACGTGCTGCCAGTTGCGCCCGGCATCCAGGGAGCGCCAGACCCCGTCCCCGTGGGAGACGTTGCCGCGCATCGTGACCTCTCCGCCGCCCACGTAGACCACGTTCGGGTCCCAGGCGGACACCGCTACCGATCCGATGGACCCGCCGAAGGTGCCGTCCGACACGCACTCCCAGCTCCCGCCCGCGTCGTCGGTCTTCCACACCCCGCCGCCGCAGGCGCCCATGTAGTAGGTCTGACGGTCCTGGGGGATGCCGGCCACGGCGGCGCTGCGTCCGCCCCGGTAGGGTCCGATCTCGCGCCAGGCGAGTCCTTCGCCCTGCAGCGCGTCAAAGCCCGTGGCGGGGGGATCCGTCCCGTTGTCCTGGGGCGGTGCGGCCCACAGGGTGGAGGTCAGGCAGAAGGCGGTGAGAAGGGCGCGTGCGGTTCGTGCGGGATGGCTCATGGGCCCGAGTGTAGGGCCCGAGGGATCTCGCGTGTGTGAGTCCCAGGCAAGACCTCGGAACGTGGCCTCGCGCCGGATTGGAAATCCGATGCACATTCCAACCTGAGCCCGCGCAAACCCCCAAGAATCAAGAAGTTACGAGAGCTTGCTCGGGAACAGGCTCCGAGATTTGCCTCGGGTTTGCCTCAGAGTCCGATCAGGTAGCCAATGACAAGGAACGGTTGAGAGCTGGTGCCCTCATGTGAGGGATTATTTCAATTGATAGAGGCACTTGGACCAAGGACTGCTTGGAGCCCCTGCATCCAGCTACAACCAGCTCTGAAGGAGTCCCATCAACGCGAAGTTCTCCGCTGAGGTTGGGGTTGGTAGGATTTTGGGTAAGAACTGATGGGCGAGATAACAAGACGAGACTTCATCAACGGCACGCTGATGGCGGCGGGGACCTCCATGCTGCCGTTTGACGCAAGGGGCCAGGACGCCATGGCCGCCCTGGATGCATCGTATTATCCACCCGCGCGCACCGGACTCAGGGGAAGTCACCCGGGATCAAACGATCACGCACATAGCCGCGCATGGGCCGGGCGTTCGGATTGGGGGCCCACCACCCAACTGCGGGAAACCTATGACCTGGTTGTGGTTGGCGGAGGTCTCAGTGGACTGGCGGCCGCGTACTTCTATCAGCAGAAGCATGGCAAGGACACGACGGTGCTCATCCTCGACAACCATGACGATTTCGGGGGCCACGCCAAGCGCAATGAACATACGATCGATGGCGACACACGCATAACCTATGGCGGTTCACAGACGCTAGTCGAACCGAACCATGCAGATAGGATCGTGCTGGATCTTCTGGAGGACATAGGAGTCGACCTGGAGCGCTTCAAGACGGCCTACGACACCGGCTTCTTCAAGAAGCATGGTCTTGGATCGGTTACCTACTTCAACAAGAAGGTCTTTGGCGAAGACAAGGTCGTTCAGCATCCCTATTGCAACTATCCGAACTACGTCGAAGGCCTTCTGGGCGCCAGGCTTTCCAACGAAGAGGCCGCAAAACAAGCGCCCTTGAGCGATAGAGGCAAGCAGCAGCTGCTGAGAGTATTGAATGGCGGACTGCATACGCTGAAGGTCCCGAAGGGGGAGCTACGCAACTACCTCGACACTCATTCCTACTTCGACTATCTGAAGGACACGCTGGGGGTGGATGACCCTGGTGTGCTGAGAATGGCGAGGCATTCCGGCCTGGACTGGGCAAGCACGGGAACGGACCTGATGAGCATCGGCACAGCCAAGAGCTGTGGTGCACTGGGGTTTGCGCCTGTGGCCGTCTACGATGAAGACAATCCCTACGTCTATCATTTTCCGGATGGCAATGCCGGCGTTGCGCGTGCGCTGGTGAAAAATTTGATCCCTGAAGTAGCCGAGGGGAGCAACGCTGAAGAGCTTGTCCTGGCCAGGTTCAACTACGCGGAGTTGGACAGATCCAGCCATGCCGTTCGCATCAGGCTGAACAGTACGGTGGTCCACGTAAAGCATGGCGCTGACCCCAAGAGCTCCAGTGACGTTTTCGTGCGCTACATCCATGACAACAAGTCGTATCAGGTGAACGCCAAGGGCGTCGTGATGGCCTGCTACAACGTGATGATTCCGCACATCGTTGCGGGTCTTCCCGCCAAGCAGGCCTCGGCGTTGAAGGTTCAGGTGAAGAGCCCCCTGCAATACACGACCGTCGGCCTGAAGAGCTGGAGAGCCATGAAGGAGCTGGGAATTGGCCTGGCCATGTCACCTGGCAACATGCATCAGGCCGTGCTGATGGACTTTCCGGTGACCATGGGCGGCTATGAGTACACCAAGACTCCCGACGATCCCTGTGTCATCCAGATGATCAGCTGTCCGTATGGAAACACCGTTGGCGCGCCAAGACTTGAGCAGTTTCGTGAAGCGCGCTACAGGATGTTGGCGCTGCAGTTCAGGGACTATGAACAGGAAATCAGGAGCCATCTCAGCGGCATGCTCCCCAAGGAGCTGTTTGATTTCGACCGAGACGTTGCGAGTATTTCCGTTAACCGCTGGGCCCACGGTTACACGACCGGCGGCCCGGGGAATTCGACACGCATCGGCCGACAACCCTTTGGCCGCATTGCCATTGCCAATGCCGACTCCGCCCCCGGTGCGGATGCGAAAACCGCAATGATGATGGGACATCGAGCCGTCAGCGAACTGGGGTAGCCTCGAAGCAGGAAGAGGTCCGAAGCGGGGCCAGAAAGCGGGCGCTAGAACTCCTGCGGCGGCTCGGGCTTGTTGTCGAGGATGCCCTCGATGCTCTCCAGGATCCCGGCGTCCAATTTCTCGAGCACGTCCAGAGCCGCGAGGTTCTCGGTCAGCTGGGAGGCGCGCGAGGCACCCAGGATGACCGAGCTGACGCGTTCGTTGGTCAGGCACCAGGCGATGGCGAGTTGTGCCAGGGTGCATTCCAATTCGGCGGCAATGGCGGCCAGCTCCTGCGCCTTGGCCACGCGCTCCTGGCCCTCGGCGGACTCGAGCCCGTCGCGCAGGAACTTGTACTGCTCGAGAGCCATCCGTGAGTCGTCAGGGATGCCGGCCGAGTACTTGCCCGTCAGGATGCCCGAGGCCAGGGGCGACCAGATCGTGGTGCCCAATCCCGGCCCTTCGTACAGGCGCTTGTAGTCGCGCTCGACCTTGTCGCGCACGAACATGTTGTATTGGGGCTGCTCCATGGTGGGCGGGGTCAGGTTGAGGGCTCGAGCGTGGCCGTGGGCCTCGGTGATCTGGTCCGCGCTCCACTCGGACGTGCCCCAGTACAGCACCTTGCCCTGGGCTATCAGGTCGTGCATGGCACGCACCGTCTCTTCGATGGGGGTCTGCAGGTCCGGACGGTGGCAGTAGTACAGGTCGAGGTAGTCGACCTGCAACCGCTCGAGAGCCGCGTGGCAGGCATCGTGGACGTGCTTGCGGGAGAGCCCGCGCTGGGTCGGACCCTCGCCTCCCCAGTAGACCTTGGAGGAGACGCAGTAGGTGTCCCGGCCCCAGCCCAGCTGCTTGAGGGCGCGGCCCATGATGCGCTCGGATTCCCCCGCCGCGTACACCTCGGCGTTGTCGAAGAAGTTCACCCCGGCGTCGTAGGCCATGGCCATCATCTCGGCGGCACCGCCATCGTCCACCTGATTGTCGAAGGTGACCCAGGAACCAAAGGAGAGGGCGCTGAGCTGGAGGCCGGACTTGCCGAGGCGTCTGTATTGCATGGGGGAGAGGTGGGGAGAAGAAAGAAATGAGCGGGTCAGGATAACCGGGGCGGTGATGGTCCGCTTCCTGGGCGCCGAAACTCAGTGGCCCGCGCGCCGGTTGAGGGCGCGGGTCACCAGGGGTCCGACGATTCCGCCGGCTAGGAGGACCAGGACGATCAGGAGTCCCGCCCGGCCCACGCCCTTCCAACCCTTGGGGAAGGTCTCCATGAAGAGAACGATCGCTGCGCCCCCGAAGAGGACCAGGCCCAGGGCCAGCACCCAGCCCTCCCGAGCCAGGATCCGCAGGTCGCGCCGAGCCGTCTTGCCGTCCTCATCCAGGACCCAGCCGGGGGGCAGGGCCTCCCGGATTGCCCGCGGGCTCGGGGCGCGGCCCTCCCGGGAGAGGGAATCCAGATCCACCAGCTCTTCTATGGGGCGTCTCGACATGGGCCAGAAGTGTGCCCCACACGGGGCTGGAGGTCCACGCAGGGGGGGGCTCTCCGTCCCGGATACACCTGGGGGCGGTGCGGGTTGCGTCACCCCCGGGGAAGACCTACCGTTTCAGCCATGTATACGGAAACAGCAAGCGTCAGGGTGGAGGGTTTCGGCTTCCCCCTGGAAGACGTCCTACTGGCTCGCCCCGATTGGGCCGTGCTGGGCCTCGTTCTGGCCGTGGTCGGGGCTTTCCTGATTGCGAACGCGACGCTCTTCGAGCACCCGCGTCGCCTGGTGGCGCGCTACTTCGGGCGCAAGACAGGCCGGCTGCAGTCCGTGCGTGAGTACGTCTACAACCGCGTTCAGACGACTCTGGGCTTCGGCTTCTTGATGGCGGGCTTCGGCTTGCAGTTGGTCGGCCACTTCCAGGCGGCGGCTCCCGGCGAAGCGCCCTTCTCCATGGCGTGGGTCGGACTGGTCGTGCTTGTCGTGGTGGGCCTGCTCTTTGGCGGCTGGTGGTGGTCCCTGATCGCCTTCCGGCGCTACGTGCGCGAGTACTTCAACCAGGCCCCGCGCGACCTGGAGAGCGAGCCCGGGACGGCACGTGAACTGGGCGAGCTCTTCGGGATCGAGCCCGGCCGGGACGACACGGTCGAGGCCTACGTCGGCAAGCTGCACCGGGAAGCCGGACTGCGTCGCCCGGGCGAGATGCCTATGGATGACAGTGAACCCGAACTGATCTTCGAGACGGTCAGCGACTCGATCGCCGACGACCCCGACTGATCATCGTGCACGTCGAGCTGGGCCGAGTGGGCTAGCGCACCGGCAGAGCCAGCGGGGCAGTCAGAGAATCGCCGATGACGGACTGCAGTCGGTGGTGAACCTCGAGGATCATCCCCGGCTTCCAACCGCCGCTGGGGGCAGGTACGCGTACTTCGCCCAGGCTCACATAGGGGAAGACCGGGACCTCCGCGCCTCCCATTCCCTGGGTGACCCGCAGGGCTCCGGCTGCCACGTTGATAGCGGGTAGGCCGCCGTTGAACAGCAGGGCGAGCTCCTGGCTGGTCCCCAGATTGGCGAGAACTGCGGGGCGCGTCTCGGAAACGTAGAACAGTCGGCCCGACGTCAGATCCTCGGCACCTGGTATGCCGCCCATTGGAGGCCCGAACGGGCCGCAGTCCTCGGCGGGGAAACCCGGGAAGGACATGCCTGCACCGAAGAGGAGGGAGGCCGGGCTGGGCAGGTAGTCCTCGACAACGTCTGTGCTGCCTTCGAAGGCACTGAGTCTGTTGGGGACGGGGAGGGCAGCTGGTTTGGGGGCGAGAGTTACCTCATTCACTCCCACGGAGTTGGCCTGGTAGAAGGTCCCATCGTCTGCGACCTCGCAGGTCGTCCCGATACCGAAGTCCGGTAGGGCTGACGTGTTGAGCGTCGCTCCCGACATGGACGTGATCTTCAGATACTGGGTGGGTGCATTCATGAACGGCAACGTGGAGCCGTCCATGTTCAAGCTGAAGTGGGCCTGCATTCCCTGCCAGGGTGCGGATTGAAGGTGGGCGGCCGAAGAGGCCGCGGCACCCCTGACGAGCGTCTGCCTGACGCCGCCCTGGCTGTTGCCCGCCACGATGCAGTGGCTGAGGAACAGGGCGAAGTTGCCCCGGCTCGCCTGGGCTCCATAACCCACGTTACCCACCATGGCGCTGGCAGAAGCCGTGACCATTCCGGAGTGGGACTCGGAGGTGATGTTCAACCCATCGCCTTGGTTGTTCGAGAGCAGGCAGCGGTGGACGAGTGTGGAGGAGAGTGAGTCGACGTCGAATTGCAGGCCCGACCCGCGGTTGGCCGCCGCGTAGCAGCCGCGCACGATCACATCCACCTTCCAGGTGGGCTGGGTCTCGAAGTCGATGTCCACAAAAAAGCCCGAGAGGTCGTTCCCAACAAAGTCGCAGTCCTCGATCAGGATGTCGAAGGACCCTCCCGTACCCGTGGGCGCCACCGGAGCGGCGAGGGTCAGGTCGACCCCCTCGGCCCCATTGTCGCGGAATGTGCAATCCACGAGAGAGATGTCGATGATCTCGAATGCGGGTGCGATCAGCGGACCGGTGTCGAACCCCTCGTTCTTGTTGCCGGTGAAATCGCTACCAAAGACCTCCACGTTGAATACACCGATGATGGACAGTCCCTCCACGCGGCTGAGATTGATCTCACAGTCGACGACCTTGATCGTGGCCGGCGTGGCGTCTTCGGAGGAGCGCATTTTCACTCCTCGGCCACACTCATTCATCACGATCCCCCTGAGCTCCACGGGGCACGTATCGATGTGGACGCCGTTCTCCACGCCGCTTGCTCCCTCGATGGTCAAGCTGTCCACGACGATGGGGGTCATGGGGGCAACACCCTGAACGCACCTCAGGACATCAGCGTTGGCCAGGCCCATGAATCGAGTCTCCTGACCCGGTGCGTTGCGTGCACTCAGGTTGAAGCTGGGCTCGAAGCCCCCAAAGAGATCCACCCCCTCGAAAGGGGTGAGGGAGACGTCGGGATAGTCGCCCTCAGCCAGCCAGACGTTTCCTCCTCCGTAGGCCAGGGCGGTCAGCATCGCCAGGAAAGGGTCGGCGAAGGCCGTGGCTGGCGTTTCGCCATCCTGATCGTTGGCCGCGGCTGGAGTGTTCACGTTGGCATAGATCACCTTGTCCGGCTTCATCCGGAGGGTGGGTCCAACGGGGAGGTATACCCCCGGCGAACTCTCTACACCGAGTCCAACGTGGTAGAGCTGGTTCTCGGTCAGACCGGTCACCAGGTGTTGCCCCACGGTGACGGTGACCGGTAGCGGCGCCTGGCTGAATAGCGTTGCCAGGTCGGTTCCAATGAACAAGGCAGCATTGGGCGGGGTCGTGCCGAGCTGATCCGCCTTCCAGCTGATGAGGGCTGAATCCTGTGATGGCGCTAACGCGGTCAAACCCAGAGATGGGTGCGATCCGCTACCTCCGAACGCTCCGGTCACCCCATCGCTACCACCACCTCCACCACCTCCACCCGGAGGTGCGGAAACGGTGCAAGCAGAAACGGCAAGAAGGCCGAGAGCGAGGAGGCGGGAAGCCACACCCATATCAGTTACATGCGACTCCGATCATGGGGCGGGTCAATGCCGTGCCTCCATTGGCTTGCGGGTCCCGGACAAGGCCCCGGGCCACGATGGTCATGCCTGCAAGGGCAGGGTCATTGGGCAGCTCGACGACCATGCCGCCTTCACCGGCACCCGCAACCCCCGAGGCCCCCCCCAAGGCGAAGGGTGAAATCGTGGTGAGCATGCGATGTATCCCGCCGGCTAAGAAGCGGGATCCACCAAAGAGCGAACCACCCAGGTCATAGCGGACACCCAAGACGATAAGGGCCACGGCGCCACCGCGAGCATTCTTGATCTTCAGGCCCAGGCCGGGGTTGCCCGTTCGCAGGCATCCGCCGGTGGCGATCAGCTTGGGAAGCAGACCGCCGGTTCCGCGGATGCCTGAGCCCGTTGTGGTGAGACATTCGCAATCAGCGAGATAGGCATTCTGGACTGTGTCTCCCGTGACGCTGACGTTGAAGTAGCGATCCGAGCTGTAGGGAATCGAGTACATCGGAGTGAAGATGAAATCCAGGGCTCCCTTCGGGACGACCACGGCGTAGTTGCCGGCGCTATCGGTGTTGTCGTCGGTGACGGGAACGGACAAGCCCGTAAGGCTGTCACGAACATCCAGGTCCACTCCAAAGAGGCCGCCTCCACCGGGGCCACCCTGTTCGACCTTTCCTGACAGAACGACTCCATCCTCCAGCTTGATGATGCCCAGGCTGGTATCGCTCGTTACGGTGAGCAGCGGAATGCGCTCGGTGACCAGGCAGTCCCCAAACTGAGGCCCGATTTCGATGTCATAAGTGCCTGCGGGCACCACGAAGTCGACGAACCCGTTGTTGTCCGTATTGTCGCTGGGCGTATAGAGCTTGTCGCCCGTGAGGCTGTCGTGGGTATCCAGGTCCGCGCCCTGGACGGCATCGAGATTGGTGTCACGGATCACGGCCGTGATGTTGAATCCGGGCGGAAGGGCGAAGGTGCCCATGTTCTTGTCCGCAAAAGCCATCTTGTCGAGCTTGAGCGGGGCCAGAACCTGGACGTTGGCATTGCTGGGATCAAAGCGCAGCTCAAAGCTGCCAATCGGACCTGTGACGGTGAAGTTGCCCGACGCGTCCGTTCTGTCCCCGGGGATATAGGCGGGCAATCCGTTGCGATCCAGAATGTCAATGTCGACGTTGTCTACCGCTGCGCCGAACTGGTTGGTCACGTGTCCGGATAGAACCACGCCGTCTCCCATGCTCACGTCGCCCATGTTCGTCGTTCCCGAAACGACGACGTTGTACACAGCTACGGTCACGTAGGTCTGTCCGGGGGGCGGAGGGGGGTTGAAGATGATCGTGAAGGTGCCCGGATCGATGGTCACCGAAAACGAACCGGTCGGGCCTGTACCATCATTGGAGAGGAGGACCTCATCGCCGGAGCTGTCGATTGCGTCGAGGTTGGCATCCGCGATGCCGGCTCCATTCCGATCCACCAGTCGGCCACTGAGGGTGTCGGCTTGTGTGCCTTCGACCAGGACGGGGAGCAGGAAGGTGAGGAGGAGCCCGATTGCTGGGGATTTCATGGTTCTGGCTGGATGTGGGGACGTAGCTCGGCGGTCGTACTTGAGGGTGAACGAGGCAATAACGTTGCCACCCCGGACAATAAATCTACTTCAATCTGAGGGGACGGGAGCAGGGGCCCCTAGGGGCCCACCTTTTTTAGAGCAAAACCTCCTTTCCGTGCATCAAATCCGATCTTCCCGGGAACCCGTTGTGGCGAAACAGGTTGATTTTACCGATCCTGACGGTTCATATTGCCGACAATCGAACCCTGTCAGAGTGTCTCCTGCGGGGCTTCACTAGAATCTGTTCGTGCTCAACCCCCAGGGGCCTTCCCGTGCCTCCACTGCAAGGCGTTTGCGGAATCCTGAAGAGTTAGGCACGGCACTTGCCATGATTCCGATCCGATCCGCCCCCTCAATTTGGCCGAGTCCTCCACCGAGTCGTTCCTCCCCATCCACGCGCACCCCTACGCAGCATCCAGTCGCGGGGTTGATGTGCACCGTGCCCCATCCCGATGATCGCCTACCTGCTCAAGAAGTTCCCCCGTCTCTCGGAGACGTTCGTGCTGAACGAAATCCTCCGGCAGGAGGGTCTGGGTGAGGATATACACATTTTCTCAAGGCGCGAGGTCGATGACGAGCCGCGTCACCCCCAGTTTTCGCAGCTCAAGGCCGAGGTCGAGCAGGTGCCTTCTGCTTCGGGCTCAGATCCCTGGCGGGAGCTGTTCCTGAATGAGGATCTGAATGGTGTGTCTCTCGATCACTTCGCAAGCGTTGTCCGTGACGTACTGCAGTACGACCATCCTCGCTTGCACAAGCTGATCACCGAAGCGCTCTACGTGCGCCGGCGATGCAGCGAACTCGGGATTGAGCACATCCACGTGCACTTCGCGACCGATTCCTCCTACGTGGCGATGCTCGTCCGTGAACTCGGAGGCCCGACCTACAGTATTACCGCCCACGCGAAGGACATCTATCGCTCAGCCGTACATGCGGGCCTCCTCTCCCGGATGATCGAGAGCTCGGCGTTCACGGTGACGGTCTGTGATGCGAACGTCGTCCACCTCGACAACATCCTTACGGAGCCGGCGGCCAAGAACGTGCGTCGTCTGTACAACGGCATCGACTTGGAGCTCTTCGAATGGGCCGACTCGGGCCGGGACGAAGAGCACGTGATCGGTGTGGGGCGCCTCGTGCCCAAGAAGGGTTTCGACGTGCTCTTGCGGGCTCTGGCCTTGATGCGTGATCAGGGGCGCAAGGTCAAGACGACGATCGTCGGGACGGGGACCGAGACGGAGGCCCTCGAAGCCCTGATCGCCGAGTTGGACCTGGGAGATCAGGTCACCCTGACCGGAGCACAGAACCAGGCCTTCGTGCAGGAGCTGATGGCTCGTGCGACAGTTCACTGTCTGCCCTGCGTCGTGGCTACCGATGGCAACAAGGACGCTCTTCCCACGGTCCTGCTGGAGTCGATCAGTGGCGGTTTACCGTGCATCTCCACGACGGTGTCGGGTATCCCTGAGATCCTCGATCAGGGCGAGGCCGGAATCATCGTGGAGCAAGGAGATGTCCAGGGGACGGCGGATGCCCTCGTGCGCCTGCTCGACGACCCTGACCTGCGCACACGGCTGGCCAAGCGCGGACGGGAGCACGCCGAGGAGTGTTTTGACGCACAGAAACAGGCCGTGAAGTTGCAGGGCTGGTTCAAAGAGGTCTGCGCTGGAGGTGTGGGCGCGTGAGAGTGGCACACGTATGCATGGACCGCGGTGTGGGCCCTTCGCGACGTAAAGGCGCAGCGGTTCATTTGCAGGCCATCCGGGATTCGATGCGCAAGCTTGGGGCCGAGGTCTTTGACGTGGACTCGCCGGATGCCGACGTAGTCGCCGCTCGCCTGCATGAACTGCACCGGATCGATCCCTTGGATCTGGTCTACGAGCGCTATTCACTGGGAGCCACAACGGTCTCCGAGTTCGCTGAGGGCATGGGCATCGCTCATGTCCTGGAGGTCAACGCGCCGCTCCAGGCCGAGGCTTCCCGCTATCGAGGATCTGAGGAGGGTGACGTAGCCTCCTCCCCCGAGCGGGCTGTACTCGGGAAGGCGAAGCTTGTTGTAGCCGTCTCCTCCAAGGTGGCGGAGTTTGCAATCGACTCGGGCGCACCCTCTGAAAACGTCGTCATCGAACCCAATGGTGTGGACCCCGAGATGTTCAATCCTGGCCGCGCACAAGAGCTGGGGGCTGAAGCGCCTGTTCCAGCGGGACGCTTCACCTTGGGCGTCCACGGTCGATTGCGGCCCTGGCACAACCTGGAGATGTTGGGCCGCGTGGCCGCGCGACTGCTCGACGAGGATTGCGATGTGCACGTCCTGACCATCGGCAAGGGGGACTACGCAGAGACACTGGGCGCCCTGCTCCCTGAAGAGCGCTTCACTCACCTGTCCTGGGTGCCGCACCCGGATGTGGGCCGCTACGTAGCCTGTTTCGATGCGCTCCCGCTGACCTATGCCCCTGCGGACGACTACTTCTCGCCCCTCAAGCTGCGCGAGGCCATGGCGTCTGGGGCCGTCCCGGTTGTGCCGGACGTGGGCGATCTGGCCCAGGACGTCGGTGAGGCTGGCATCATCTACGAGCCTGGATCCGAGTCTGAGCTGCAGGAAGCCCTACGGGGGTTGATCCAGGACCCGGGGCATTGCTCCCATCTCTCCGTACTCGCCCAGCGGCAGGCCGAGGGGAGCGACTGGCTCTCCATCGCCCGCCGGACTCTTGAGCGGGCGCTGGCGGTGACCCTGTGAAGGCCAAGAGGAAAGTCTCTGGCGCCATGCGCGTAGGGCGCGGGTTTCTGCCCCAGCTACGCGAGCACCGGGGCAAGCTGATCCTGGCCGGCCTGCTGGCTCTCATCTCATCAGGTCTGGAGATTCTGAGGCCCTGGCCCATCCAGTACATCTTTGACCATGCACTGGGCGCGGACGGCACCGAGACCCTCTCGGCCGAGACCATCATTCTCCTCGGCGGTTCCGTCGCCCTGTTCATCGCCGTCGTGCGTGCCCTGACGGATTACCTGATGACGTTGCAGATCACCGAGGCTGGGCACGGCGTGACGCGCAGCATCCGCTTGCGCATTTTTGGGCACCTCGCCGAGCTCTCACCCAAGTTCCACCGTGAGAACAAGTCCGGGGACCTCCTCGTTCGGCTCATGGGCGACGTTCCCATGCTGCGCACCATGCTGGTGGACTCCACCATGATGCTGACGACGCGAGCCATCCTTGTCCTCGGGACGGCCTGCGTCATGTTCGTCGTGGATCCGCTCTTGGCGGGCGTCATCGTCTGCCTGCTGCCCTTGCTGGCTCTGACGGTGAAGCTGATGGCTCGCGCGGTCACCATTGCCGTCCGCAAGCAGCGGCGCAAGGAGGGCGACATGGCGGACTTCCTGCATGAGGCCATCGAGTCCGCACCCATGCTGCAGGCTCTGGGGCAATCCAAGGAAACCGTGCGACGGTTCGCACGGACCAACAGGCGCAGCGCCCGCGCTGGTATGAAGGCGGCCAAGGCGGCTGCACGCCTGAGCGCAACCGTGGAGAGCTCTTTGGGCTTTGGTCTGGCGCTCACGCTCGTCATGGGGGCGTGGCGAGTCGAAGGCGGATTCCTCACTCTGGGAGAGCTGCTGGTTTTCCTCTCCTACGTGCGAAGTGTCTCCAAGCCCATCCGTTCAGGAGCCAAGCACTCGGTCAAGATCGCCAAGGGAACAGCCTGTGGGGAGCGCATCCTCGCTGTCCTTGAAGAGAAACAGGACGTACGCGACTCTGCCGGCACGGAGTCGCCCCCCAGCAAGCCCAGCGAATTGACCTTCGAGGGTGTCGGCTACAGCTATGACGAGTTTGCCGCCCTCGACGGGGTGAGCTTGAAGGTCAAGAAGGGCGAGCTGACGGCCCTGTTCGGCGCCAGCGGGGCGGGGAAGTCCACCCTGACCAGCCTCGCGCTGCGCCTCATGGACCCACATGAAGGTCAGGTCACGCTGGATGGGACCGATCTGCGGTCCTTTGACCTGGACCAACTGCGAAGCCGCTTCGCGCTCAGCACCCAGGGCACGGTTCTCTTTGGCGAATCCGTGCGCGAGAACCTCCTTCTGGGACGTCTCGATGCCACGGACGATGAGCTCATGGTCGCCCTGGAATCCGTGGGCGCCCTGGAACTCGTGGAGGCCCGTCCCGAGGGGCTGGATCTGATCTTGGGCGCTGCGGGCACAGGGTTCTCGGGCGGAGAGCGCAAGCGTCTCTGCCTGGCTCGGGCCATCCTGCGCCGGGCTCCCGTACTGGTCGTGGACGAGCCCTTCTCGGGTCTGGATCGCATAGCGGCCGATCGGGTGGCGGACACGCTGCGCCGGTACTCCGCAGACCACATCGTCTTGGCAGTCACCCATGAGATCGAACGCTTGCGCGAGTTCGATTGGATCTACTTCCTGGACGAAGGTCGTGTCGTTGCGAGCGGTGACCACTCCTCCCTGCTGGACAACGGCGACTACAGCGCATTGGTCAGTGGTGGTGCTGGGGGGGTTCAGTGACGGGCCTGAGGGAGTACGAGCGAGATCTCAGTGTCCCAGGCCTCTTGGGGGATGGCTCCATCCGGTTGCCCGAGAGCGATGAGATTCTGGAGTGGATCGGGCGCTGGTTGGTCAAGGAGGGCGCCCCGAGCCCTTGCTCCGCGTCCATCAGCCATGCGCGTTGGAAGCCGGGCGTGTCCTGCGTGGGGACTTGGCGAATCCGCTTCGACGACGACTCAGAGCGCATCGTGGTCCTCAAGAGCTACACGGGTGACAAGGCCCTTGAGAAAGCCGAACGCGGGGCGGCGGGGACGGAGCGCCACTTTGAAGACGACCGGATGCTGCCCTTCGCGCTCCTGCCCGAGCTGGGCGCGAGGCTCTGGACCTTTCCCGCGGACCGCTCCCTGGTGGGGGCGGCGCGCGTGATGGACGCTCAGCGCTCCGCGCGCCTGCTCGACCGACTTGGCGTCACCTCGCCCTGGACGACGAAGGGGAGCCTCAGCGTGAGCAAGCTGTTGCGGTACAAGCCCGAGCGTCGGGTCGTGACGCAGTTCTCAGCTCGCCTGCACCGGCCCGCTCCTAAGCCCCGCATGCGAGAGTTCATCCTGCGGGCTTTGACTCCGGAGGAGAGCGCTGTCTCGGCTCACGCGCGCGCCACCTTGCACGATGCCGGCGCACCCTCGTTTGTGCCAATGTTGCTCGGGCACGAGGCCACCTCGGGAATCCTCGTGGAGGAGTTCGTCGAAGGAGTGGCTCGCGACCCTGAGGACTTCTCGGCACCCGAGAAGGTGGGTGGGCTGCTTGCACAGCTCCATGGCCTACCCATTCTGGGGATGGTGGCTCCCGAATACCGACCCTCCAAGCCCAGCCGCCTCTTGGATGTGGACGCTTCTCTCCTCCGCATGCAGCCGGTAGCGGAACCCGAACCCTCCGGAGCCGTGTGCTGGATGCATGGCGACCTGCACCCGGATCAGATCATGGAAGGGCCCGCAGGCGAGAGCTACCTGATGGACATGGACGCGCTTGGGGTTGGGGATCCCGCCCATGACTTGGCGAGTTGGATTGCCGACGCGCTGGCCTGCGATCAGGCGAGTACCTTCGAGCAGGCATCAGAAGGTCTGCTGACGGGCTACCTTGAAGGGGGCGGACAGGTGCCCCGTCGGTCCGATCTCATGCGCCATACCGCGTCTGCCTTGCAGCGGCGCGCGACCGGGTGCCTGCGCCGTCTGGAGGCGAATGCCGTGGAGTTGGCTCGGACGCGCATGGAGCGAGCCTGGGAGTTGATGGGGAGCAGTGGGGGGCAAGCGTGAAGTGCCTGCTTGATCTGGCCCTGGAGTCCATCGAGAGGGAGGTCGGCGGCCAGGAGGCCGATCTCCAAGTAGAGCGCGTCGTCGTGCGCAAGGATGGATCCTTGATGCTCTTCGCCTCCTGTCGTGGGCAGGTGCGCTGGTTCCATTTCGAAGGTGGAAAGCTGACCGAGCGCTTTCCCGGGCAAGAGACGGCCCTGCCGCTCTTGGCGGCCATGAGCGAGGAGGAGTTCCAGGCGGTCCAGGTCTTGGCCTGGCGTCCGGGCAGACGCGTGGCGCTCCTCGACCCTACGGGACAGGAGACCACGATCCTCAAGGGGTTCCGCCGGAAGCGCGGACTCTCTGCTGCGATGGACCTGGAGCGGGTGAGCGCCGCTGGCTCGCGCTGTGAGACGCTGCGCTTCCCAGCATGCCTGGAATCGTATCCGGATAGGAATGCACTCCGGATGGGCTTCATGCCTGGGGGCCCCCTGGAGATTCGGACGGGATCCGCGGACCTGTTCTTCGGCATTGGTCGGGACCTGATGGTCATTCAGGAGCACGTGTCCTGCACGGGTTTGGATCATCACGGACCGAATGACGAGCTGACCAACCTGGAGGCGATAGCGGTGCGCACCCTGAGTGCCACGCCGGTACCGGACCCATCGTGGAAGGAGTTGCTGCAGAGCCTCAAGCAGGCCGTCTTGAACTTGCCTCCCGCACCGAAGGTCTTCGCCCACCGCGACCTCCACGACGGGCAGTTCCTGGTGAACGGCACCGACGTGGCCCTCATGGACTTCGACATGATTGCAGCGGCCGACCCCGTCTTGGACCTGGCCAATCTGTCGGCACACCTTCAACTACGTGTCCTGCAGAAGCAGGGAGGTCTTACGCAAGCGGATGCCGACACTTGCGACGCCGCTCTTTCAGAGGCGTTTGCAACTGCCCACGACTCTGAGGCGCAGCATCGCGTGCGGTTCTACCGTTCCGCTACGTTCCTGCGCTTGGCCTTTGTGTATGCCGTCCGTCCTCGGTGGCGGCACCTGTTCCCTGACCTGCTCCAGCACGCCCAGCACTGCTTTGATGAACTCCGTGAGGCTTAGGATGAGTTTTGCCCAGACCCTTGTTTCCGCGTACCTTGCCTGCTTGCTTGGAGCCAGCGCTTCAGCTCAGACGCCGACGGATCTGCGTGTAGGCCACTGGGTGCGTGCCAAGGGCACTCTCGATGTGGGCGGCGTGTTTCAGGCAGAGAAGGTCGAGGTGTTGGAGCCCACTTCGGAGCAGGCCCTTATCGGCGAGGCTCAATTTCTCTCGGATGGCCGCCTGTTGATGTTGGACCAGATCGTCCACCTGTCTGCCAAGACCAATGGGTTGCACAAGGTCGACCTCGGCAACCTGTCAGGGCGATTTAAGGTCACCGGGTACTACCGCGGCGTCAACAAGTTCTCCGCGCGCGCCATCGTGCCTTACCGCTCAAAGCTCGACCAGATTGAGGCGCGTATCGACTCGATTGATGAACGTGACGGCCGTCTTGCCCTGAGTCTCCTCAAGTATGAAGTGATACTGCCGCTATCGGGTGGCGTGAAGTCTGGCACGGCCCTGGATGAGGTGGAGCTCGCGCCCCTGCAGGAATTCGGCGAGGGCGTACGGGACCGTGACGATGACGATTACATCGGCGCTTCCCGGCAGCTTAGCCAGTATCTCCGCGTGGGTGCGCGGCTGACTCTCAAGAGCCAGTTCGAAGACGACCATGACCTCGACCGGACCGTGGCCAGAGACCGTCTGGATAGCGAGGCCTCCCTGAGACTGGAGGCGATCTATCAGCCGCCAGGCAACTTCTATGGGCTGCTTGGCTGGCGTCAAGTCAATGAATGGCGAGACGACCAGGAGGATGGGTACTCCGACTCGGGTTCGGGCAAGCTCGCTGAGGTGTACGGCTATTGGCGCGGGGTGGGATGCCAGGGTGTTGACGTGCAGGTGGGGCGGCAGGACTTCGATGAGCGTCGTGAGTGGCTCTACGACCAGAACCTCGACGGCGCGCGGCTCATCTACAAGCGTGGTGAGGTTCGAGCCGAATTCTCTGCGACCACGATCTTGAGCGGCGGCAATGCGCGCGAGGAGAACACGGACAACCTGATGGTTTATGGGACGTACGGACCTCCCGACCGCCAGCTCGGGGCCTACATGATCGGCAGACGCGATCCGCGAGGCACGGGGGACTATCCCTACCACTACGGTCTGCGGGCCTTGGGGGAGTGGCTGCCCGATAACAAGATCTGGGCGGAGGTGAGCGCAAGGACCGGCTATCGCGGGTTCGAGGATCTCCGCGGGTACGCCACCGACTTCGGGACCTCCTGGTTCCCGCCATTTGCGGAGGACTACTACTTTACGGCGGGGTACGCCCTGGGCTCCGGCGATTCCGATCCTACCGATGGCGTCGATCAGTCCTTCCGTCAGACGGGTCTGCAGGACAACAACGACAAGTTCGGCGGTGTGACCTCGTTCAGGTACTACGGCGAGCTGCTTGATCCGGAGCTCTCCAACCTGGGTGTCCTGACCCTAGGTGTGGGCCGTCGCTTCGGGAAACGCGACTCTCTGGACCTCGTCTTCCATAGCTACGTGCAGGATCAGGCGGCCGACTATCTGACCAACACCGATCTCAAGCGCAAGCCCGATGGCATCCACACGCAGCTGGGTTGGGAGCTCGACATCATCTACGGCAAGCGCGTCTTTGCCGATGCGGACCTGGAGGTGATTGGAGGCATGTTCAGCCCCGGCGATGCCTTCGCGGACCGCGATACGGCCTATCTGGCCAAGGTTCAGCTGAGGATTCGCCTATGAGATGCTCCGCGAATCGCCTCAGGTCTCTCGGCAGCCACCGCAGGTGGGCCCTTGCTCTGGTCGTCCTAGCGCTGGTCTCCGCATGCACGGGGCCCGCTGAGCCGTCCCCCTCGCGTCCCAACGTGCTTCTGATCTGCATGGATACGGTGCGTGCCGATCACGTCGGCTTCTACGGCTATGAAACCCGCGCGACAACTCCTGCGTTGGACGAGCTGGCCGCGACCTCCACGGTGTTCATGGACACGTCCGCCACGGCTGGCTGGACCAAGCCCTCGGTTCCCTCGTACCTGACGAGCACCTATCCCCTTCAGCATGGCACCTACCTCGGGGATTCCAAAGGCAGGCTCAGCACCGAGACCGATGCCCTGTCCGAGAAAGCCACCACCGTCGCCGAGATATTTTCGGACGCCGGCTATCAGACGGCTGCTTTTGTCAAGAACGCGCAGCTGCGCAAGGGGCTGGGCTTCGAGCAGGGTTTTGATTCCTACGATGATCAGCCCGGAGATGCGCGTGAGATTCGTTGGCGCGCTCAGGACTGGTTGACAGGTCGGGATGAGGAGCAGCCCTTCTTCCTGTACCTGCACTTTCTCGATGCTCATTGGCCCTACCCGGTTCCCCCCGAGTATGCCTTCAAGTTCGTGGCGAACGACAAGGCAGAACGGTTTCGCCGTAGCGACTGGCGGGACCTGCGCAAGGCGGTCAACCGCGGCGACGTGACCCTACTGGATGAAGAGGTCGGAGCCCTGGTTGCCCTCTATGACGGAGCTATCCGCTATATCGACGACCAACTCCAGCAGCTGCTGGCCAGCTTGGAGCACGAGGGGTTGGCCGAGGACACCATCGTCTGTGTGATCGCCGACCACGGTGAGGAGTTCATGGAGCACGGCAAGATCGGGCACGGCCACGGGCTGTACGAGAACCTCCTGCAGGTTCCTTGGATCCTTCATGTCCCCGGCAGGCCCGGCCAGGTTGTGGAAGCCCCCTGTAGCCTTGTGGATCTGATGCCCACGCTGGTCGGGGCCGCAGGCCTGTCGGCGGGAGATGCGGCCGTGGGCTTGGACCTCCTACGTGAAGCTCCCGCCGAGCGCCTGATCTTTGCCGAGCACCTCAACGAGAGCTACTACCAGCAGACGTTCAGGCGGCGGGACCAGAAGCACCTCGTGGAGTTCCGCCCAGGCACCGGGCTTAAGGCCAGTGTGCAGGATGGCGGGCTGGACACGAGCGTTCGCTGGAAGGTCGAGTTGACGATCGGAGCCGCGGACCGGGTCGCTACAAAGGTCGAGCCTGAGCTCACGGATGACCTGATGGAGGCGACGGAGATCAAGGCGCCCATCGAGAACCTGAAGGGCGAGCAATTCGATCTGTGCGGAGTCCCGGTTGTTATCGAGCGTTCGACCACATTCTATGGTGATGGCATGGTTGCCGGGTTGACCTCGGACCTGCGCGAAGGGCAGCTGGTCAAGGCCAAGGGGAGCATGAGCGATGCGGGAATTTTTGTTCCGGAGAAACTGAAGGTCTACGCCACGGATGCCGTGCCGGAAGCGGAAGTCCGCGGGCGGATATTGGCCTTTGAGCCGGGTGGGCGGTTGAACCTCGGTGGTATCTGGATCAGCGTCGATGGTCAAACCGACGTCCGATCCGACGAGGGCGAGGGCAAGCCGCGGCTCTCCAGGGAGCTCCTCGTGGATCTGTTCCTGGATTCGGATGACCTGGGCTCCGATGACCGGGTCACCCTGACCGCTGAATTGCTCAACCTGGGTTTGGATCCGGGCGAGCTGACCGGTCGGCTCCTCGCGGACGGGTGGGAGACCTTCTCGATAGAGCGTAGCTTTGTGCGCACGCTCTCCACGACTCGTTTCTGGGGGAGCGGGGATCGCGTTGAGGTGACACCCGAGCAATTGGAGGCGCTGCGTGCGATTGGTTATGCCGAGTAGGTTCGGCTCCAAGATCGGTCGATGCCCCTTGGGTGAGGCCCTGCCCAGAGAGGGAGGGAGAGCCTAGACCCATGGTCCGCTTCCGTTCACTCACCGTGCGTTTCGGCGTGCTCTACTTCGTTGTCCTCTTGGGCTTGGGGGTGATATGTGTGACCTTCCTGCTGAACCTGGGCTACGTGCGCAGCAACACCCGTCAGGTCATCGCAGAGGTCCGCAAGCAGGCCGTTCTCACGGGGCTCCGGTCCCGGAACCTGACGCTGGAGTACATCATCCAGGCCGATGGGGTGACGGACCTTGCACAGGCCCGGCGGGCGGAGGGCCTGTTGCAGACCAGCCTCGTGGAGCTTGAGGGACTTGGGATCGGGGAGGCGGAGATCTCCCGCGAGGGCCGCAGCGAGCCCGAAGGGCAGGCACTCACCGAGCTGGCCGCCACACTGCGGGACCTGAATAAGTGGTTTCAGGACGGAGATGAGGCCTCCGATGGCGCCGTGGCTCAGGAACTTCTTGCTGCGGCCAACGTCGCGCTGGCCGGCCTTCGGGATGAAACCCAACTGGAGGTTGACGGGGCAATCGTCGATCTGGACAAACGCACAGAGGCCATGCGAATGGTCATGTTCGCCACGGTTCTGGGGGCTGCGGCCTTCCTGGCCTTCGCACTGCACTACATGCACCGGCGTATCATTCGCCCCCTGAATTCGTTGCGTTACAGCGCGGAGCGCTTTGGGATGGGGGAGCTGTCCTATCGGATTCGCATGGACTCCACGGACGAGATCGGCAACTTTGCCACCACCCTCAACCAGATGGCGGACCGATTGCAGGACGCCCATGAGGATCTGGAGTCGCGTGTGCGCGAGAGAACCAGCGAGTTCCTACGCGCCGCAAGAATGGCCCACCTCGGCGTGCTGGCTTCCGGCATTGCCCATGAGATCAACACCCCGCTCGCGTCCATTCGATCCTGCGCCGAGGGGATGCACCGGCGCATGAAACTGGGCGAGTACTCCGAGGAGCTCTTCGCTGACTACACCGAGACGATCTGCCGTGAAGTAGAACGGTCGCGCGGAATCACCGGACGCATGCTGGCGCTTGCGAGGGAGGAGCCGACAACCTCCACCGTCAACTCCCTGGATATGGTCTTGGAGCAGGTCTCCTCCGCCCTCTCCCACCGGGCGAGCCGGAAGCGTGTTCGGCTGGTTCAGGAGCTCCCCGAAGAGGAGATCAACCTGCGCGTGGACGGGGGCGAGCTGGTGCAGATCATCGTCAATCTCGTGGCCAACGCCATTGACGCTTCTCCCCCGGATTCAGAGGTTCTCGTGCGTGCCGAGGTCACTCCAGAGCAGATGATCCTGACGGTTCAGGATCAGGGAGAGGGCATTCCTCCCGATCAGCTCGAGCACATCTTTGAACCTTTCTACACCACCAAGTCTCCAAACGAAGGGACGGGCCTGGGGTTGGCTCTGGTGAGCAAGCTGGTTGAGTCGCACCGCGGACGTGTCTCCGCGAAGAGCGCTCCCGGCGAAGGCAGCACATTTCGCGTCGTACTCCCCCTCGATTGGAGAAGGTCCCAATGAAGCCCCGTATTTTGTTTGTTGATGATGATGATACGTTCCGATCTGTTCTGCACCGGGAGCTGGTGAGCTTCGGGTACGACGTCACCAGTGTCGCGGATGCGGAGCTGGCGCTACAGCACTTGCACCACAATCGGGTTGAGACGGCACTTGTCGACCTGCGTCTGCCTGGCTTGGACGGCTTGGGGTTTCTCCAGACCATCAAGGAACGTGATCCCCACCTGCCCGTGATCCTCCTGACCGGCCACGGCTCCTTCCCCGATGCGGTAGCTGCCATGCGTGCGGGGGCGTTTGATTTTCTCACCAAGCCCGCCGCCCTTGAAGAGTTGGACATTGCTCTCAAGCGTGCCGTCGAACACGGGACCCTGCGCCGTCAGAACCGCCTGCTGCGCAAGCTGATCACGCGCAGGGTGGCACCGGAAATCCTGGGGGAGAGCGAGGCGATTCAGCAGTTGCGATCCTCCATCGAGAGGATTGGGCCCAGCGAGGCGCACGTCCTCATCCAGGGCGAGAGTGGGACGGGCAAGGAGCTGGTCGCCCGAGCCATCCATGCGGCCAGCTCTCGCAGAGAGTCCGCATTTGTGGTCGTGAACTGCCCAGCCATCCCCGCCGACCTGTTCGAGAGCGAGCTCTTTGGCCACACCAAGGGCGCTTTCACGGGCGCAGGACAAGAGCGCTTGGGATTGATAGCCCTGGCCGAGGGCGGGACCCTCTTCCTGGACGAGATAGGGGAGCTGCCCCTGCACCTCCAGCCCAGCCTTCTCAGAGCCGTACAGTTCGGCGAGTACAGGCCAGTGGGTGGAGACAAGAACGAGTACTCAGACGTCCGCATCCTTGCTGCCACCAACCGCGAGCTGCTGAACTCCATCACCCTGGGAGAGTTCCGCGAAGACCTCTATCACCGTATCGCTCCCCTGACCCTGGATGTGCCACCCTTGCGGGCGCGGGAAGACGATGCAGTGCTGATCGCCAAAGTTCTGCTCGATGCACACAACGGGACAGCCCATGCCGGGCAAACGAAGGTCTTGACTGAGGGGGCCCTTGAGAAGCTCAGGGACCACAGCTGGAGTGGGAATGTGCGTGAACTGGAGAATGCAATGGTGCGTCTGGCAACCCTGGTGGAGGGCGAGGAGATCGAGGCCAGCGACGTCGCGGCCCACGTGCTCTCGACCGCGCCGCGCATCGTGGAGGACCTGCCGTCCCTGAATCTCGAGGTCTTGGAGCGCATCGCGATAGTCCACGCCCTCCGTCGGCATGCAGGGCACCGGGGGCGTGCGGCCGCTGAGCTCGGCGTGGCGGTCAAGACCCTCTACAACCGGATCCTGCACCATGGGGTAACCGCTCCGGAGTGGGATGCTGTCGACAAGATGGCGCGCTAGGGAGCCGCCATTCCGGTCGTGTCACCCAGCCGCGCCGGGGAGCCAGGAGCGCGGGCACACTCGTCGGCCGCCTCTGAGGGGGAGCGTAGTAGCCCCTGGGGCTCTGGTGAGCGCCAGACTCCACTTGCAGGGTCCTTCGGGAATGGACTCGGCGGGGGGTTGGGTTTTCCAACCCTTGTGCAAGTTGCCTAAACGACGGCTCCCGCCCAAGATCAGGAGGTTACGGGACAGATAGGGATCCCCACGATCCGCCTCGGGAACGCCATCCATCTCAGCCAGGAACACTCACATGAAAAGCATCGCCATACTGCTCGCCCTTCCCCTCCTTACCGGCTGCCGCGTGCGTGCCCTTGCCTCCAGCGAATACGAGACTCTCCAGGACTGCGTCATTGAGTGCGTGGATGCGACATGGGGAGACGTTAAAGACATCAACATCTCCGGTGGACACAGCGGCGGAGGCAGCAACAGAGCGAAGGCCAGGAAGTGGAGCTACATGCTTCCCCTCTCTGAAGTGGAGATGGCCAATCGCGTGTCTAATCTACGCGACCTGCTAATGACCAAGCTCGAGGAGGCCGGGGCCCGCATCCACGGGCGCGGCGCGACCGGCAATCCCGATGACCTGACCGGCTTCGATCTCGACTACACCAGCGCGGGCGAAGAAGGGATGGTCTGGGCCAGGCGCGTAAGCCACGGCGATGAGTACAACTCCATCTTCATCGTCTTCCACGGGGTCAACACCAACTGAGACCCTCTTACGCTGCCGGGGTTTCCTGGGGGGCGCGCCAGGTCAGAAGGACCGAGAAGGCCGCCAGGAGTACGGCGGCGATCACCGCGCGCAGGCGGAACAGGTTGTAGGGGAGACTGCGACCGCGCTCAACCTCAGCCTGTACCTCCGCCCACGCCTTCGTGGTGTGCAAGAGTGCACGGGCCGATGCCGTCTCCGCGTCGTAGGGGCTGATCCCGCTCTGCGGGTAGTAATGGGACTTGTCGCTCAGGTAGGCGTCGAGTGCCCCGAGGCTATCGGTCCCATGGCCGCCAAATCGTGCAGAAGGCCCGTCCTCTTTTAGAGCAGGGGCCTTCTCCGGTTGGGCTCACGGAGCCTTACGTCTCTCGGGGCTAGAAATCGTTTCGATCGAATATCCAGCGCGAGTTGGGTATCTCAGTTCCACTGCTATTCACCGAGAACAGCTCAACCCACCTGACCTGGGATACCTGCATGCCGGGGTTGTTCTTGAACCGGTAGCTGTACGAAGCCGGGAGTGTGGGGTCGATAGGGTCCACGTCCAGATCCACAATATCCATGTAAAGGGTCTGACCCAACGTGTTCTTGAACTCAACAAACTCAGCCGCGATCTGAGCGGGCTTGTCCACCACGCCTCGCAGGCGCAACTCGTTCTTGATGGGACGCACGCGTAGGCGATCCAGGCTCACGTAGATGTCATTGCCCGGCTTGACGAACTCAGTCTCAACATCCTGAATGAACATGAACTTGTCACCGACCGTGTGCCCGATCACCGTCAAGGTTCCGGCCGGAGTGACATTAGCCATCGCGATAAACTCATCCGCCGTCAAGGGGGCGTTAGCAGCACCGATAATGTTGCTATTGAAGCGGGGGTCTTGGTTCATCACGCACACCATGTCGCCAAAGCCCATGGTAAGGAAACCAGAGGAAGTCTTGCCAGCCAGAATGTTGCCTGCCGTATCCACGGCCATGGGGCCTGCACGCACGTTCTCGGCCAGCTCAATGACGATTTCACTATCAGGTATGTGGTAGATCACGCCTGCAGAATCCTGATACAAGTGACCAGCACACTTGAACGTACCGCCACTCATGACGGGGTAAGTTCCAATCAGTGGATCGGCTAGGCCTAAGATCCCCGCGCATTCTGCACTGACAGCTTGGGCGTGGGCCATGATGGCATCGAGGGCCGTCTGATCGGTGGCCGCCGCTAGCAGGTTGTTGAAGAGCGGGCGCCCCGCACCTGGGAAGGTCGCATCCGTGGCCGAGCCACCCATTGCAGCGTTGGCATCTAGGAGACGACTGAGGGATGCCGCCGTGATGCCCGTGTTGCCGGGGACACCACTGTTGGTACCAGAGATAGAGACGATCTGCCCATCGATGGTGGCTGGGATGGTCACAGTGATACCAGCACAGTCTATGCTTGTCTCGGCCACGTTTAGGCCGTACGTGGGGGCTTCAGTTCCAAATTCAATCGGTGCTGCAGGACTGAAGATCGTCAGGACGGTGCCGTCTAGCAGCGTGGCTTGGGAGCCTTGACAAACCCCAAGAGAGGGCAGGGCAAGAAGACAGACGGGGAGAAGGGCTTTGGGGGAGAAGAGTTTCATAGGATTCAAAAATAGAGAGGAGGCCAGGCGCAGCCCGGTCAGAGTGCCGAGCTGCGTGGCCAGCGAATGCCCCTTCTTGAAGTCAGGACGTTGGGATGGGGGCTACGGCGCGCATTTGAGTTGTCATCACCTCACCCCCTACAGGTGTGCTAGTGGGGCATCGTGACCGTGGCGTATAGGTATTATCTACACTCACAGGGTCATTCCTACCGGTCCTTCCGCGATTGCGCCATGGGTCTCAAGCGTCCCGGGCCCACTTTGCTCTCGATTCGGGACCAGATGCGCGTGGAGTGCAGTCTAGGCGGGAAAGGTGATCCCTATTCGAGACCAGGAATTCGCCAGGTGGAATGACCATGCACTGAGTGTTTCGTCTGGCATCCACAGGCATGCATCGTTCTTAGGTATGGATGCGTGAATAGCAGACAGTGCCGCCGACCTACGATGCCAGCAGGCCGGCTCTGATGGCATGGGAGCGCGAGTGGCGAGCACCCTCGTGCTCTGAACAACACAGGATGCGTTCGCTCGAGTCCGACACGGGCCAGCAGGTCTGTACCACGGGGTCCATGCGGGCGTCTCCCGCTCTCTGCGTTTCTGCTCATGCCGTCCGGCCAGACAAGGCCCCACACGCGGGCGTTCCCGCAGGCTGACGCCCAGCTGGACCCTAGCTACCAGAGAGGCTCAGTACGGGTGAGGCCAAGGCGGTGATTACACGATCTCACATGGGTACAAGTCGTTGCCCTGTGAGACATGTCCCAGATGCGCCACGATGGACCTCCTTTTGAGAATCTGGCACGACCCTGAGTAGTCGCAAGCGCCAATTCTCATTCTAGTGCATGGAGGCGTTCGCACTCACAAGTGTCAACCAAGACGGAAACTATTACTTGACCTCTCGCGGCGAAATGGACTTTGCCCTTAACGTCGAGACGGACTGCTCCCGGATCTGCCCGGTCGCAATCCTGCCTTCTACCCTCCTCAACAAAATGAAACTCTCCTCCCGACTAGTTCCTGTTCCGACGGTATCCCGGATCGTGTTCCTCTCCCTCTCGGCATTGTGCATCGCCATGCCCTTCGGGATCTACACTGGACCCCCTGACGGGGACCCCTCGGCTTGGACGGCGCTTGTACTCGGCTACGAGCCTCATGACGGGCCAGACCACATGAACGAAGGGGCCTTTGACGGGGGCAACACGGGTACAAGAGATGATGCCTTTGAGGACAACTCTGTTCCTGACGCGGGTGAGGGTGGGGGTGTCTTCAATATGCCCACGGGGGGCAAACCCAGCCCCCTCTTTGGGGCGAGCGAGTTCGAGCAGCAGTTGTTGCGCTTCGAGGAGTTTGGCGCACAGCCTATGCCCAGCACCTTTCCCGATCCGGGAGTGACCCTGCCGATTCCGGTGGACGCCCAATCCACCCCCGATGGCACCGCCCTGGACTACTTCCTGGCTCAGTCCGTCTTCCCCCAGCCTCAGGCCTTCTCCAACCAGGCGACGACCAACCCCTGGAAGAGCCTGATTGAAACCTATCTGGGCCAAACCTTGGCCACGGCCGTGGGAGAGGGGCGTCCGCCCGGCGAGGGCTGGTCTCACCAACGCTACGCTGAACTCGCACCCACCTCTTCCTTCCAGACTGCCACGACGGGGGCACGCACCAATGGCGGGCTTCGAGATTCCCTGCAGAAGCATGGCTACAGCCAAGGGGAATTTGCTCCCGGCTTCTTGTACCACAACCCCGCCGGGCTTCCGGGCAAGGAGGGCACCACGGAGGGCATCGACGTGCGCTTCCACCCCGACATGCCGATTCAAACGCCTCAGACTTTGTGGACCTTCGATGGAACTCTCCCCCCCAAACTCCTGATGGCGCGCATAGGCAACCCCATTCACTTTAGGCACTGGAACGGACTGCCCATCGATATCGCTTCCAACCGCGGTTTTGGTTGTCACACTCTTACAACCCACGAGCACAACGGGCACACCGGCGCAGAGAGCGACGGCTATACCAACGCTTTCTTCTTCCCCGGTCAGTTCTACGACTACAACTGGCCCATGATCATCGCCGGGCATGACACGCTCAACACGTCCGCCCTTGATTCTCGCGCGGGCTACCCCGATGGCGTTGGCGGCATCGTGAACGTTCCCGGTGACTACCGCGAAGTCATGAGCACGCACTGGTTCCACGACCACATGCTCGATTTCACCGCCCAGAACGTCTACAAGGGTTCTGCGGCCATGATGAACTACTACAGTTCGATGGACCGTGGTAACGAGGTCATCAATGATGGTGTCAACATGCGCTTTCCCAGTGGATCCGCACTGGACTGGGGCAACCGTGACTATGACGTGAACCTCGCGATGTCATGCAAGGCTTGGTTCCAAGACGGACAGCTTTGGTACAACCCCTTCCAGACTGACGGCTTTCTGGGCGATATTGTTCTAACGAACTGGCTTTACAGTCCTTACATGGATGTGCGTGCCCGCAAGTACCGCTTCCGGTTGTTGAATGCCTCGGTGGCGCGCTACTTCAAGTTTGCCTTGGTCGTTGAGTTGCCCGCTGGTCAGGGTAGCTTGCCAGGCCCAGCCGACTCGCTGGTTTCTTACGACCCCGTGCCTTTCCACATGATTGCCAACGATGGCAACATCATGGCCCATGCGATTCCCTTCGATGGGACGGGCGGTACCAGCGTGGGAGAATTGCCCACGATGGGTATCGGCGAGCGCTACGACATTATCGTGGATTTCTCCCAGTATCAGCCGGGCGATAAAATCTACATGGTCAACCTCATGGAGCACCAAACTGGTCGCAAGCCTAACCGCGCTGTGAAACTGGGAAACGTCCTGAACGGATCTTATGCCCCCGCTACGGTGGACGACGATGCCGATGGTGTTCCGGATCGGTGGATCAATGGCGACCCGACCGTCCTCCCCTTCTTGGAATTGCGTGTGCAAGCCATGGCTCCCGGTCAGTCGGACCAGAGCATGAACCCTGCGGATTATGAGCCTGGCAAGAAGATCATGGTCCCCCAACCCACGTTCAGCGCGGCTGAACTAGCCAACGCGCGCGTGCGTGAATTCAAATTCGGCCGCTCCTCGGGGACCGATGAGATGCCTTGGACCATCAAGACCAATGATGGCGCTTTCAATATGGACCCACGCCGTATCACGGCCGCGCCCAATATTGGCGACGTGGAAATATGGAAACTTGAGACTGGAGGCGGTTGGAGCCACCCGGTTCACATTCACTTTGAGGAGGGCAAGATCCTCAGCCGCGACGATGAGCCGCCGCCCATTTGGGAGAGGTTTGGACGCAAGGACATTTACCGCATTGGAAATGAGGTAGACAGCAGTAGGGAGATCAGCATCGCCCTGCGATTCCGGGACTTCAATGGCACCTACATGGAGCACTGCCACAACACGACGCACGAGGACACAGCCATGCTCAAACGGTGGGACCTTGAGTTCCCTGGACAAGTCAAGCTGATGCCTTCGCCCTTGCCCAGTTGGGACTTCGTGGACTATGTAGACACCTTTGCCTTGCCCCACTTCCGCGTGGGTGAGGACGGTGTGGGTAATGGTGGCGGTGGCGGCTACGGCGGTGGCGGTTCACCGCCCGTGGCCTTGCCCGACCAGGCTGCGACGACCCCACCTAGCGCTGTCTTCATCAATGTGGTCGCAAACGACCTCGATCCCGACGGCGATCTTGATCCGGAGAGTGTTGTGATCGGCATTCCGCCGACCATGGGGGCGGCGATAGTGGTCGGCGGAGGCTGGGTGCGCTATACACCCAATGCCACGGCCACGGGTACGGATACCTTCCAGTATTCGGTTTCGGACCTCTTGGGGAATACCTCTCTGCCCGCGCTGGTGAGCGTATCGCTCGGAGGCTCGGGCGGGAACACGCCTCCCGTAGCCGTTCCCGACCAGGCTAGTACTTCCGCCCCTAACCCGGTGGACATACGCGTGACCGACAATGACTTTGATGCGGATGGCGACCTTGATGTGGAGAGTGTTGCCTTGGTGAGTCAGCCCACCCAGGGCACGGCCTCCGTTACCGGTGGTGGTTGGGTACGTTACGTCCCCAACAATGGTGCCAGTGGCACAGACTCCTTCCTCTACACGGTGTCGGACTTGGCGGGCAATGTGTCCAACCAGGCGAGCGTTGTCGTTAGCATCGGTGGTGGTGGCGGTGGCGGTGGATCACCCCCGCAGGCCAATGCCGACCAAGCAGGGACGAATGTGCCCAATGCCGTGGACGTGCGTGTCACCGACAATGACTTCGATGTCGACGGTGACTTGGATGTGGAGAGTGTTGTCATCGACACCCAGCCCAGTCAGGGTACGGCCACGGCGAGCGGCAACGGCTGGGTGCGTTACACGCCCAACAGTGGTGCCAGTGGCACGGACTCATTCATCTATACGGTGTCCGATTTGGCGGGCAATGTGTCCAACAAGGCCACCGTGACCATCGCCCTCAGTGGGGGTGGAAATGGATCTCCCCCCCAAGCAAATCCCGATCAGGGGGCGACGACCGCCTCCAATTGGGTGGACGTGAGGGTCACGGACAACGACTCTGATCCCGATGGCGACCTCGATATTGAGAGCGTGACTCTCACCTCGACACCCGCGCAGGGAACATCTGTTGTGCTGGGCGGCGGCTGGGTGCGTTACAGTGCCAACGCTTCTGCGGCAGGAAGCGATAGCTTCGGCTATTTAGTCTCCGACTTCGCAGGCAACGTGTCCAACGCGACTTCGGTGACGATCAACATCAATGGTGGTGGCGGCGGCAACGGCGGCAACAACCCGCCTTCAGCCATCTTCGATCAAGCCATAACCCCTGGAGATCAGTTTGTGGACTTCAGTCTCACGAGCAATGATGTAGACCCTGATGGGGACCTGGACCCTTCCAGCGTCGTTATTATGAGTTCGCCCATGCAGGGCACGGTGGTCCTCTTGGGCAATGGTGTCGTGCGCTTCACGCCCTTTGTCAACCTGTCCAGCTCTGATTCCTTTACCTATAGGGTCTATGACCTCGCGGGTAATGTGTCCAACAGCGCCTCGGTTCAAGTAACCATCAACGGCACCAAGGGCACTCCCCCAGTAGGCTTGTTTGATCAGGCCGAAGTCAAGGTGGGGGGATTCGTGGACGTCGAGTTGGCTGGTAACGATTACGATATCGATGGTGATCTAGATGTTGAGAGCATTGAGCTGACCCGCCAGACCCTCAAGGGAAGCGTGGTAATCCTCGGCGGTGGCTGGGTGCGTTACACGCCCTCGGTTGCGGGCCGCACTTCGGATAGCTTCACCTATGTGATCTATGACCTCGCTGGAAACATGTCCAGCGAGACCACCTGCTCCATTTCCATCGGCAAGGACTGAGCAGATGATTCTGTCTAATGACTCCGGTTCTCGGGGCGGCAAGCGAGCCCCTGTGGCTTTGACTCTAGCCCTGTGCTTGGGGCTCAGCGTGTCCGTGCAGGGCGCGGAGCCGAGCCAGGACCCCCCTGCGGCAGCACCCTCTGACCGCAGGGGAGGAGAAGTCTGGGGCAAGGGCTACTTCCCCAATGTCCTCTTGACCACATCGAAAGGACGCGAGGTGCGTTTCTTCGATGATCTGATCAAGGACAGGGTGGTTGTGATCAACTTTATCTACACCACCTGTGCCGATGCCTGTCCCATGGAAACTGCGCGCCTGTCCGAGGTGGCGGAGATCCTAGGTGAGCGCATGGGTGCGGACATCTTCTTCTATTCGATCACCATCGACCCGGAGTACGACACGCCCGAGCGGCTTGAAGATTACAAGCAGCGCTTTCAAGCTGGACCAGGTTGGGAATTCCTCACAGGAGCGCCAGAGGACATTCAGCTGCTACGTGAAAAGCTAGGCCTCTATGTAGAGGAGGACGGCAAGTCGGATACCGACCACAATCTCGACTTACTCATGGGCAATCAGCGCACGGGTCAGTGGATGAAGAAATCGCCTTTTGACAATGCCTACCTGCTAGCCAATCAGATTGGCACGAGCCTGTCGGACTTCCACTCGAAGGTGCGCGGAGCCAAAATCAAATCCTATGAGGACGCTCCCATCAGCCTTCCGGCCCTGCCGCGGGGCCAATCTCTGTTTCGCACGCGCTGCGAGGTTTGCCACAACTTGGGTGAGTTGGCTAAACGGCAGGTCGTTGGTCCCGACCTGATGGGTGTCACCGAACGGCGCGATCATAATTGGCTCATGCGCTGGATCATGGAGCCTGACAAAATGTTGGCCGAGGGCGACCCTATCTCCCTTGGCCTCTTTGCGGCCTACAACAAAGTCCCCATGCCCAACCTGCGCATCAGTGCCGAGGAGGCGGAACTCCTGATCGACTTCATAGAAGTCGAGGGTCGGCGCATGGCCAAGGTTGGGCGCGTGGAAGCCCTGGCCGAGCGCCATGAGGAAAAGGTCCCCGAGTGCTGCCAGAAGGACGAGAACGTCCTAATCGATGGTGCCGAGATGGCTGTGGACAGCGGAGAGGAGGACTCGAAGCGGCCTTCCGAAGCTCCCGGCAGCGCCTCAGGTGGCTCTCGCCATGGCCCCCGGCCCTGGCGCATAGCCTCGCTTTTCATGGGCGGCGTGTTCGGCCTTCTGGCCCTGCGCCGCCGCGACTAGGGCTTTTTCTCTCCCTAGTTGGGCGGCACAAGCACTAACGGGGGTACGTCGCATCTGGCCCTCACCCTCTGCGGCCTCTTGGGCGGCTTCTTGAGACACGGCTCCAACCCAGCCCGCGCTCCCCGATCCCGCTTTCCCCTAGGCGGGCCAGCGTGGAACACGGGGGTTGGGGGCACGCGGCAGGAAAGCCGCGGCCCAAGCACTCGGCAGCCGGGATCAGGACATGCGAACGGCCACAGTCAGGTTTGAGCAGAATCGGGCCACCTTCTCCGTCCCTCCAAGGGGCAGGCCCTTGCGTCGCGCCTCTTCTAGGCCGGGCTGACGGCGCACCTTCTTGATGGCCTCGAAGAGTGCCTCGGGAGTCACGTCGTCCGGGCGGATCATGCAGCACAAGTCAAGCCGCGCGAGCTGGGTTGCGCGAATAGTCTGCTCCATCCTGTAGAGGGCTCGCGGGACCAGAATGGACCGCTGAGCGAAGGCCAGGATGTCGGTGCAGGTGTTGTAGCCTGCCGTGCTCAAAGTGACCTCGGCCTGCTCAAGCAGGTGCCGGGTAGACGGGAGAAATTCATGCAGCACAACAGGCAGTCCTTGGGCTCGACGCTCAAGCTCCACTTGAAGATCACGATCGGCGAAGGGGCCCGAGACGATTTCAGCCCTAAGACCGAGTTCTGCACCAAAGCGCTTCATCATCTCCAAGAACGGGAAGAGCAGTGTCTCCGTTCCGCCGTCACCTCCGCCGATGGTGACGAAGATCATGGGCTTGTCGTCTGGCGCATCGGGTTGGATCCTCTGGTCGCTCTCTGCACTACTGATGAAATCAACAAACTCCACACGCGCTTCAACGCTCTCAGGGAGCCCGTATTCACTCAGCGAGTCGTACATGTCCTTGCTGCCGTAGACCAACACGTGTTCGTAGTGACTCTCGATCACGTCGTAGGTGAGGTTCTCGCTCCACGATTGCCTTACCGTGGCCGGGTCATCAATGATGTCTCGTAGACCAAGGACGCACGTGCATTCTCCGCTTGTGCGGAGCCAGTCCAGCGTGGGCAGTAGCTCACCCTTGCTGCCGGCTGGTGAGTGATCCACGAGCAGCACATTGGGCTGATAGTCCCGGGCCGTGTGCAGGATGAGGTTGGTGCGCAGGGCCTGGATGTCCGGCGATGGAATCTGGAGTGAGCGCGCCTGATAGGACTCCGCCCCGGTCTTCTGAATCGAGGGGAGCTTGACGTAGTCTGCACCCGGGGGCATCGAGTAGCGGTGCACCATGGGGGAGCCCGTGACGAGCAGGACTGAGATGTCCGGGAACTCGGCACAGAGTTTGCGGATGATGGCCATGCATCGGCGCAGGTGCCCCAGACCGAAAGTGTCGTGGGAGTAGACCAACAGTCGGGTGCCCAGTCCGAACGGTCTCCACTGCACGTCTTCGCTTGTTTTCTTGCTGTGGCCGGTGAACGGCTCCCCAGAAACGGGGGCCAGACTCAGGACGGCGCCCGGCGCTGACTTACCGTCTACGGGCAGGGATTCGATCGTGACCCACACCGCACGCTCCTGTTTGACATTGTCGGTGACGCGAATCTGGAGGCCTTCAATCGGTTCTCCAGCCCGAGCCTTGGCCAGCGCGTCCTTCAGATCATCTGTATCGACGTCCAGGACCGTGAAGATGTTGCGGCCATACACCTTGTAGACGGGCCAGCCCACGAGGTCTGCAGCGCTCTGGTTGGTAAACGTGATCTCATTGTTGCCGTCAATCAAAAACAGCGCACCGCCAATGTGAGTCAGGACACCCCCCAGTGATCGTGCGTGTTCGCGCTCTCTTTGAAGCTTGGCGTGGCTGGCAAACGCCGTGGCGATGGCGGCCCGCACCTGGGCATCTGTGAAGGGCTTGACCAGGTAGCCCCCGGCGCCGATCTCCTGAGTGCGCATGATGGTCTCCTCGTCGGCGTAGGCCGTGATGAAGATGATCGCGCACTCCAGTTTCTCAGCAAGCTGGAGTGCCGTGTCGACCCCATCACCTCCCCCGGCCAGGTGGATGTCCATCAGGACAAGTTCCGGTGCTTCTTTCTCACCCAGCTCAAGTGCCGTTGGTGTGTCCTCCGCGGTGCCCACAAGTTGGTGGCCCAGACCCTCCACGATCCCAGCCAGGTGCATCTGGACCATCACCTCGTCCTCGACGATCATCACACGGCGCTTACTCACTAGAAGGCCCCTCCCTCAGGGTTGCCTGGGTTGGGGGTGAACTCGATCAGGGTGGTCGTGCCCTCGTCGCTGGTCACACGCACCTCGCCTTTTAGTTTCTTGGCAAAGGCCCCGATCAGGGTGGAGCCCAATGAGTTCGAGCGACCAGCATCCTCTTGGGCGTAGCCGCAGCCATCATCCGCAACCAGTAGGGTGCAGGCACCCTTGGAGTCCTTCGTTGTCTGAATCCGGATTGTCCCTGGCTCACCCTCCGGGAATGCGTACTTCAGTGAATTGGTGACGAGTTCGTTGGCAATCAGGCCCACCGAGAGAGCCTCATCAATGTCCAGACCCAGGTCCTGGATGTCGAATTGCACATCGACGTTGTGGCTTCTCCCGAACGTGTGCAGGAGATGCTGGATGAGGACGCTGAGGTACCCGTGCAGGTCGATGTGTGCCAGTTCGGCGGAGAGATACAGATGCTCGTGTATCAACGCGATCGTGCGCACCCTGTTCTGGCTCACCTCCAGCCTGGCGGCGATCTCAGGGTCTCCCTCTTGGGCTTGGATTGCGAGCAGGCTGGAGATGACCTGCATGTTGTTCTTTACCCGGTGATGGACTTCACGCAGCAGGAGTTCTTTCTCGGCCAGCGAGTCCCGTATGCCTTGCTGGATGCGCTTCTGTTCGGTGAGGTCTTGGGCCACGCAGACCACACCTTGCTCCGCTTCGCCCTCGAGGCCCAGCTCGGCTCCGGAAACGGTGACCGGGAAGGTGCTACCGTCCTTGCGAGTACAGTCATGTTCGATGCCGGGAGCTGGCGAATCAGGCGAGTGGGGCTCCGCGAAGAGGCTCTCCATGAGGTTGGGCTCGCCCTCCTCAGGCTGCCCACAGAGCAGCTCGAAGGACTGACCAAGCAGCTCGTCCCTGGTGTAACCCGTCATCAGGCAGGCGGCGCGATTGACGCGCACGATTTGATTCTGAGCATCAAAGACAAAGAGGCCCGATGCCATGGAATCCAGAACCGTCTCCATGCTCGTCATCGATACGGTGGTTGAGGCCAGGTCGCTGGCCATGCGATTGAAAGCCTGGCTCAGTACGCCGAGCTCGTCGTCGTGCTGGATGGCGATGCGCGTGTCGAGATGCCCCCCCCCGATCTTGATGGCGGCGTCCTGCAGGCGCTGCAACGGCGTGTGGATCGAACGCCAGAGCAACCAGCCCAGAAGGACCGCGGCCACCATGCCGAGGGCGCTCACCCCAAGCGCGAGCCGCGGCGTCCATTCTGCCCGCTTGAGAATCTCTCGCAGTTGGTCCCCGAGCTCCTCTTCAGCCTCCCAGAGATAGGTCGTCAAGCGTGGCGCGATCTCCGTCTCCAGGAATGGTGAGAACTTCTCTTGGATGTACGGCCGGATGAGGTGTTGATCCTCAGGCCTTCCCACGAGGGTGATCAACCTGGCGAGATGCTCGTTCAGCGCATCATACCCGGCGCTCAGTTGGCGCAGATGCGCTCGAAAGCCCGGATTCTCACCAGCTGGCGCTCCGCTCTCCGCGTCAGGGGAGCGTCCGAGCATCTTCCCGTACTGGGCCGTGGCCGTGATCAGCTCATCCATCGCCGCGTTCAGTGCGGCCTCGGGAACCGTCTCGCTACCGGCCGTTCTGCTGGCGAGTGCAAAAGCCGCCGATCGGCAGGCCTGCAATTGGACGAGCATGCGCCCGCCTTCCTCCACTCGCGCAAGCGTACTCTGCGGACCGGTCTCCAATCGGAACCCGGTCACGATCCGAAGGTCGTGAATGAACAAGCTGAGGGTGGTGTCCCCACCCATCTCCTTGCTTGTGACCATGCCCTTGACCTTGTCGCTGCTCTTGACGTCCTGCGTGTAGAGCTTTCTTGCGATCCACTCACCTTCCCTGACCTTGCACTTGACCTCTACCCGTTGCCCCACAGCCAGGGCTTCGAACGAGATCGGCTCCAGCTCTTCGTCTCCGTTGGCCGTGTCTTCGGGGATGGACACGTCGATCCCATACATGCGTAGGGTCTGTGCCTCTGGGTCCAGCGCTTGGATGGGACCGCGAAGTCGGGGATCCAGAGCGGGTTGGGGCTGAATGTCCTTGGCCAGGAAATGTCCAGCGGGATCCCAACGGCCCTCAATCTCGAGGCCGGTGGTCTCCATGTTGTGGGTGGCGAGGTCGTAGGTGCTCCCCGTACGCATCTGCCGAAAATCCTCGCGCGTTGTGGCGTGGATGAGATAGGAGGCCAGCCCGACGAACAGGATCAGGGAGGCCAGCGTGCAGAACGCGAGAACTAGCCGAAGGCGAAGGGTCCAACGGATCATGAACGCTGCTGGGGAGAGTGGTGCCGGTGAAGCAAGGGAGTGATGCTGAGCGACGTACGGCGAGGCCCCTGTCACCCGCCAGTATACGGGCGCGGCCTACATGCACGGTGGGCGTCGGGAGTTCCTTCGACGGGCTGAGGGCTTGGCCACTGCCTTGAAGGTAAATAGTACCACTCAAGCTCCGTTCAGGAATGCGGTTCCTGCACAGACCAAAGCGTGAAACCTCGACCACATACCGTCGTCCATTGACCGTGGCGGCTCCCTCTGCATGGTCTGAAACTCTCGAGGCGCTCTATCCTCCGGCCTGCTGGCTGTGCGCCGATGGGCTGGAGTCCGGTTGGTTCTGCAGCAACCACTCCCTTCCCCAGGGGGCGCCCGCTCCGTGCTGCCGGGTGTGTGCTTTGGAGTTGCCCACCGGCCTCCGAGGCGGAAGCACCTGTGGCCCATGTCGCCGGGAACCGCCGGCTTGGGAGCAACTCGTCAGCCTGGGGGACTATCACCGGGAGCGTGGCTTGCGTGCAGGAATCCTGGCACTCAAGCACGGTGGACGCAGAGACCTGTGCCTGCCGCTGGGCCGAGCCCTGGCCCGGCGCCTGGAAGAGTGCGTGCACGTCTCAGGTGTCGACCTGTTCGTACCGGTGCCCCTTCATCCTCTGCGCCATCTGCAGCGAGGGCATGACCAGGCCCTGGGCCTGGCGCGCAGCGTGGCGGCCGTGCTGGATCGGCCCGTGCGGCGCAGTCTGCGCCGCCTGCGGCCTACACCCGCTCAGGGGACGGCGTGCAGCGAGTCCCTGTGGGCCGCATTGCTCGGGCGAGGGCGCAGGGGCCACTCACGCGCGGCCAACGTGAGCGGGGCCTTTGCCCTGGAGGAGCGCGAAGCGCGCCACGTGACGGGTCGGCGGGTTTGGCTTGTGGATGACGTCGTCACCTCTGGGCACACCGTGCGCGAGTGCTCCGTGCTGCTGAAGCGGGCCGGCGCGGACTCGGTGGGCGTGTTGTGTCTGGCTCGGGCCTCGCTGTCGGGCCACGCTTAACCTACCCTGACTCCATGCGGGCTCTGCTCATTGAACCCTTCGGAGGCATCGCCGGAGACATGCTCCTGGCCGCCCTGCTGGATCTGAAAGACGAACGATTTGGATTGGGGGATCTGGATCAGCTGGCCCAGGCGCTGTTGCCTGGGCAGGTGAGATTCGAATTGGAGCCTACCCGTCGCCGCGGGCTGCGCGGATTGCACCTGCGTGTGTATGCAGAGGGGGCGAGCCCACCCTCCCGCCACCTGTCCGACCTGCTCACATTGCTGGATGGTGTGCAACTCTCAGAGCGCGTGCGTGGCGAGAGCGTGGCGGTGCTGAACCGTCTGGCCCAGGCTGAGGCCGGCGTGCATGGAATCGACCTGGAGCAGGTGCACTTCCACGAGGTCGGGGCGGTGGACACCCTGATCGACGTGGTGGGGGCGAACCTGGCACTTGAGCGACTTGGGGTCGAGCGCGTCTTCTCCTCTGCTCCCTTGGTGGGGGCGGGTAGCGTGACCTGCGCCCACGGGGAGCTGCCCGTACCCGCGCCTGCCGTGGCCGAGTTGTTGTGTGGACGTGAGATGCGGCGCCCTTCCCCGGGGGCTTCTGACGGCGAGCGCACAACGCCTACGGGCGCAGCCCTCTTGACCCACTGGACGGAGGACTTTGAGCTCCCCGAGCGGTTCTGGAATCAGCGCACGGGAGTGGGAGCCGGCACCAGAGACAGCGAGCAGGGCATCGCCAATCTGCTGCGCGTCGAGCTCGGCGCACTGAGCGCATCCGATTCCGCGACCGAACCCGCGCGGCGGGAGGCCTGGTGCATGGAGGTCAACATCGATGACCTCTCGCCCGAGGAGGTGGGCCACGCTCTGGGTCAGATTCGCGAGGCGGGCGCCCTGGAAGCCTGGAGCGTGGCGGCGCACATGAAGAAGGATCGGCCCGGCGCGGTGCTGTGCGCTCTGGCCCGTTCCGAGCAACGCTCGGCTCTGGAGGCGGCCGTCTTCCGCTGGACATCCAGCCTGGGCGTACGCTGGACCCGTCTGGAACGCACAGAGTGCGGCCGCGAGCAGCGGCGGGTCGACGTGGCGGGGAGCAGCGTGCGTGTCACTCTCCGACAGCGACCCCCGGCCCTGGAAGGCGCGCCCTTCGGTGAATCCGACCTGTTCCCAGAACACGACGACGTCGTGCAGGCGGCCGAGGCTGCGGGGCTGACCTTGCGCGAGGCGCGCGCACGCGCGATCGAAGCCCTCTTGCAGAGCCTCTAGCGGGAGGGTCGCGGGGACGGCGCGCCCTAGAGTTGCTCGACGAAGCGGTTGTCTGCGTCCACCAGGATCTGACGCGGCTCGGGGGGGGTGTCCCCGTATTCGAAGGCCATGACGATCACCTCGTCACCTTCATGGACCAGGTGGGCCGCGGCACCATTGATGCACAGAACGCCCGAACCGGGCTCACCATTCAGGGCGTAGGTCTCCAGTCGCGCCCCATTGGTGTTGTCCACGATCAGCACCTTTTCATAGGCGACGATGCCGACCCTCTCGAGCAACTCGGAGTCGATCGTCACGGACCCGACGTAGGAGAGATTGGCCTCGGTGACCGTGGCCTTGTGGATCTTGGCTCGCAGGAATTGACGCATGGGGGCAACAGGATAAGCGCCTGAGCGCTCATGATCTACCGCCCCCGCTCATGCCAGGCGCGGATGCCGTTCTCCAGGCGCTTCAGACCTTCGACCATGGTGGCCTCGGGCACTGCGCAGCCGACCCTCAGGTGTCCGGGTGCTCCGAAGTGCTCACCGGCCACTACATCCACGTCGAACTCCTCGGCTAGGAGGGCCTGCAGCCCCAGGGTGTCCTGCACACGCTCGACGCGCGGGAAGGCCATGATCCCGAAGGGGGGGACGGTGCTTAGTACTGAGGGGGAATCACGCAGCCAGTCCAGGAAGTGAGGCCGGGATTCGGCCTCCACCCGGCGTACGGGAGCGAGAAGTTCGGGTAGCCGCTCGAGAGCGGCCAGGCTCGCGTGGAGGCTCGCGGTGGGGGGGTCCCCGTAGGAGAGCAGTGCCTGGTCCTGCAGGAAGACGCGCTGGTCGGCCAGATCTTCTCCAAGGATGAGCCAGCCCGTGCGCAGGGCTCCCAGCCCGTAGGCCTTGGTCAGGCTGCTGATGGAAACGGCGCGGGGCACGATGGTCGCCGCATGGACTCGCTGGTCCGGCTGGGCGAAGTCCATATACACCTCGTTGCAGACCAGCACGCCTCCGGTGGGTTCGATGGCGAGGGCCAGCGCCTTCAAGATATCAGGGTCCAGTACCGTCCCCGATGGGTTGTGGGGGTTGGTCAGGAACAGATGCAGGGGGTGGCGGCTGCGGCGGGCCTGGTCGGCCAGAGCTTGGGGGTCCGGCACCCAGCCCGAATCCAGAGTGCGCTGCAGACTGAACGTTCGCGCCCCCGATCGCCGCAGGAGCGCTGGCAGGGCCTGGTAGGCGGGAGCTTCTACGGCTGCTAGTTGCCCCGCCCGCAGCCAGTGGCGTGCGCACAGATCCATGGCTCCGTGGGCTCCGAGGGTGGTGAGGACGCGCTCGGGGGCCACCCCGAAGAGTTGGCCCACCCGCCGCTCGAGGGTGGGGAGGACCTCAGCTGTGGGATAGCCGCTGATCTGCTCGGCGTGGAGAGACAGCCAGCTGGATTCGGGCAGGGGCATGCCCGATTGCGCCAGAGAATAGGCCGAGCCGTGGGACTGGGTGCGAACCCAATCACCGTAGGGGAATAGTAGAGAAAGGGGATCGGAGGGCATGGGAAGCGGGGGCGTAGAGTATGAGGTTGGATTCAAGCCCCCGGGCTCGCTAGGATTCGGGCTGGAAACCTGGCCGCAGGGGGGGAACTCTTCTGTCCAGGATCGTCACCATTTTTTGAGGGGGAGGCAAGTACTGCCATGGAAGCACAAACCACACTGGCTGAAATCAACGACACGACCCGCATGACCTCCAACCGAATAGGGAGAATTTCAACGGCCGTTTTCACCTTGGGGCTGGGATTGGCGGCTGCAGCCATGGCTGCGCCTCAGGAACCCGAGATCGCCGCGGGCAGTTACGTGCGGGCCAGGGATGGCGCCGTCGTGCGCAACTTCCGGGACGAGAAGGGCAAAGCTGTGCACGACCTTGATGCCGGCAGCCTGCTGATGGTGCATTCGGAGAACAGTAACTACTACGAGGTCTCATCGCCTGTGGGTTTCCCGGTGTGGGTCTTCGGGAAGTACCTGACCGAGACGGGAACCGAAGGCGTTCTGAAGGCCAATGGCAATGGCGTGCGCATGCGTCCCTTGCCGGATAGCAGTCTGGACAGCTTTCCCTTGACCACCCGATTGAACCGGGGTGATTTGGTGCAGTTCATCAAGCGTGCCGACTCGAGCCGCTCCTTCGATGCCGATTGGATTCAGGTCTGGTCCGTGCCGCAGGCCCACGGTTGGATCAGCACTACGGAAGTGGATGCGGTCAACGACCAGGCGGTTGCCGGTCGGGAGTGGACGGACTCTCTGCGTGGACTTGTGGACGTGCCCGTCAAGTGGGTCGCCCCAGCCGTGGTTGCAAAACCGGACGAAGAGGCCTCGACCGAGCAGGTCCCCGCCGACTCAGGCAAGATTCCCGAGGAGGCGTACCGCTCCTTGGCCTATGGCAAGACCTTGCTGAAGGGAGCCATGAAGAAGGGTTCGGCTGCGGTCGAGACGGACTTCGATTCATCCATCCGCGCGTTCGACACCGTCCTAGGGATGGTGCCCGAAACCTCCATCGTGGCCGCCGAGGCCCAATCGAAGTTGATGGAAGCCAAGGCGTACCAGACTTCTGCTGCCACGCGCGCATCCTTGGCTACCGTCGAAAAGCGACAAGAAGAGATGGTGGCCGAGTGGGCCGAGGCGAAGCGCCGAGAGGAGCTCAGGAGCACGGAGCTTATGGGGCGCTTCATGGGACGCGGGTGGGTCAGGATGACCGGCCGCGGCGATGATGCGCGCTACTTCCTGTACTGGGACGGCACTGTTCAGGAAATCAGTTGTGAGAGCGGTCGCTACAATCTCGATCTGTTCGTGGGGTATGAGCTCGGAGTGCGTGGGATGGTCATGCGCGCCGCCAGCATGGCCACGGACGACATGCCCGCCGAGGTTTCGCTTCTGGACGTCTCTCGCCTAGAAGTGATCTCCGGGTCTTCGACCAAGTAGTGCCCGCCTTCCTCCGCACCCTGCTGCAGACGTTGGCTTCTGGCTGGCGCAGTCTGCTGGGTGGGGGGGGCGGCACTTGCCTGTGCGACACCTGCAAGTGGGATTACGGGGATGCCTGTCGCAGGCCTGAGAGGCCCAATGCGAGGGTCTGTCCCGACTACAAGCGGCGCTGAATGGGCCCAGCTAGACCCGTCCTTCGCACTCGCTGAGCACCTGCCTCTTCAACTCGCTCAGGTTCCCAGCCTCGATGGCCCCCTGGATGCGCCCCATCAGTTGATGGAAGAAGTGCAGATTGTGGAGCGTGACGAGCATCCCGCCCAGCATCTCATTCGCGCGGCAGAGGTGGCTGAGTACTCCGATCGAGAACCCTTCGAGGGCTGGACTTATGCAGTCCGGATCTAGGGCCTCGTCGCAGTTCTTCCAGCGGCCGTTCCTGAGGTTGATGCGCCCCCTCGACGTGAACGCCTGAGCATTGCGACCGTGACGGGTCGGTGTGACGCAATCGAACAAGTCCACACCACGCTCCACCGCGTCGAAAAAATCACGTGGGGTGCCGACGCCCATCAGGTACCGCGGCTTGTCCTTGGGTAGGAGTGGGGCTGCTGCCGCCACGGCGTCGCCCATGGCTTCGCGCCCCTCGCCGACGCTCACGCCGCCAATGGCGTAGCCCACCAGGTCATGCTCCGAGACGGCTTCGACCGAGGCTTTGCGCAGATCCTCGAATACACCACCTTGGACGATTCCGAACAGGGCCTGGCCGCGGTCCGTGCCTCCGTTCTCGCGCCAGCGCTTGACGCACCGGGCCAGCCAACGGTGTGTGCGGTCATTCGCCGTCTGCACCAGAGCACGGTCGTGGGGGTCCTTGGGGCAGTGGTCAAACGCCATGATCACGTCGGCACCCAGGTCCCGCTGGATGTCCATGACCCGCTCCGGGGTGAAGCGAACGGCGTCCCCGTCCACAATGGACCTGAAGGTCACCCCGTCGTCGTCGATGGTCGAGATGTCGGCCATCGAGAAGACCTGATATCCACCGGAGTCCGTGAGGATCGGACCGTCCCAGTTCATGAAGCGGTGCAGACCTCCCAACTGGCGCACCGTCTCCTCGCCGGGACGCAGGTGCAGGTGCAGCGTATTGGCCAGGATCATGCGCGCTCCGGCCTGGGCCAGGTCTCGAGGGTGAACGCCCTTGACCGTGCCGCGTGTGCCCACGGGCATGAATGCCGGCGTCGAGACCCCCCCGTGGGGGGTGGTGAACGTCCCTCGGCGGGCGTGGGACTCGGGGCAGGTCCCGTGGACCTCGAACGAAAAACCGTCCATGGCCTAGAGGCTCTGCACCACAGTTCCGGCGAAGTAGTGGCGGAGAATGCGCACGCTCGACCAATCGCGCTGGGCGAGGAGATGGGTCCCCGTCTGGCATAGGCCCGCGCCGTGGCCATGTCCCGCTCCGTAGACGGCCCATCCGCCTCCGGGCTGGATGGTCTCTCCCGGGTGGGGCCAGGTGCCCTCGATGCGGCCACTGCGCAAGAGGCTCGGTCCGAGCAGGCCGCGGAGGCGTAGGAAAGAAACCCGGACCTGGCCGGAATCGCCCGCGACCTGGACCTCGCTCCAGCGCCAAGGCTGCTCCTGAATCGGCTCAATGGAGATGATCCGCTCTCCGATCCCGAGGGTGCGGGCCAACTCTCCCAACTGCTTGGGGGTGAAGGTGATCTTCCACTTGCGCTGCTGGGCCCCCGCATCCGCCTCGTCGCAGGGGCAGTCGATGCCGTCTGAACCCGCCCCCGTTTCCGAGAACACCGTCTCGATGTCGCTCGTTCTTCCGCCGCACGAAGCGTGGTAGCGGACGTCCTCGAGGCGGCCGTGGCGGGTGAGCACCCGTCCCCGGGTCTTCTCCACCGCCGTCCTCACGGCCCCGACCATGCGCCGGCGCGAAGACTCCGAGCGCACATCGTCCACGGCATTGGCAGGTAGGCCGCAGTAGGCCTGATCCGCCACGGAATCTGACAGGGCCACGCGTCTGGAACCGGGCGCAGGGGGCAGGGCTCCACGCATGGCCAGGGTGTACAGGGCGTAGGTGCGTGCCGCGATGGCCTGAGCCTCCAGTTCGGCAGGCTGGGCGGACCACAGGGGCAATTCGCCCGCGACCACTCCCTCTACGTAGGTTTCAAGGTCCAGGCGGTTGATGAGCCGCAGCCCGCCTTGGGGGTGGGGGAGGACTTCAAACCGTCCGCCGTACCGCTTGCCGTCCCAGGAGACCTCATTTCCGGAGCCACCGGCCTGCAGAACCAGGCGCGGGTGCAGGCGTCCGTCCGCTTCCAACCCTTCACCAAGGCGCCGGACCGTCAGGGTGCGCGAACCGTTCTTGAGGATGAGTCGGTCCTGGCCTTCAGCGGCCTCGATTCGGACGGCGATCTCGATGGGGCTACTCAGGTCCGATGGTCGCGGTGGCAGGGGCCGACCCGGGACCGTGACCTCGCTCGGGGTGGGAGCGACGACCCCGGTGGATTGTCTACTGGATGTCTGACAGGCGGCCAGCAAGACCACGACCGTCCAGAGTAGCCGTCGGGCCGGGTCCTTCCTCATGCGTCGAAGAGCGTGCCCGGTCTGCCCTCGGGTTCAAGCCCGAGAGCGTCAAATCCCCGAGCCGTCAAGACGCGGCCCCGGGCTGTCTTCTCAAGCAGTCCATGCCGTAGGAGGTGTGGCTCAAAGACCCCCTCCAGCGTGTCTTCCTTCTCGTCGACAACGGCGGCGATGGTCTTGATGGCCACGGGCCCACCGCTGCGCTCAGCCAGGCAGCGTAGGATGCGCCGGTCCATGGCCTCCAGCCCCGCATCGTCGATGCCGAGGTTCTCCAGGGTGGCGCGCGCCAACTCCACGCCGACTTGGGTGTGTCCGGCCACCGAGGCTTCGTCGCGGCAGCGGCGCAGTAGGCGGTTGGCGACGCGCGGTGTCCCGCGAGAGCGTGAGGCCAGATGCGTGGCGGCCTCAACCGTCAGGTCCATTTCAAGCAGTACGGCCGAGCGGCTCAGGATGCGCACCAGGTCTTCGGTGGGGTAGGGGTCGAGCCGTTCGAATAAGCCGAAGCGCGCGCGGAATGGAGCGGTCAGGAGTCCCTCGCGGGTGGTCGCTCCCACGAGTGTGAAGGGCGGCAGAGTGAGAGGATGGATCCGAGCGTCCGCTCCCTCTCCGATGATGAGGTCCACGGCGAAATCTTCCATGGCCGTGTAGAGGTACTCCTCGACCTTCGTAGGCACCCGATGGATCTCATCGATGAAGAGCACGTCGCCGGGGCGCAGGTGGATCAATAGCCCCACGAGATCCTTGGGCGTCTCCAGGGTCGGGCCGATCGTGCGATGCAGGTGTGAGCCCATCTCCTCGGCCAGGACCCGGGCGAGGGAGGTCTTGCCCAACCCGGGGGGGCCCGAGAAGAGGACGTGGTCCGGGGCGTGCTTTCGCTTCTGAGCCGCCTGTACGGCCACCCGCAGGTCGCGCACAATGCGCTCTTGGCCTATGAACTCCCCCAGGCTGGCGGGGCGTAGGCTGGTTTCGGCCCGGGTTTCGTCGATCTGGACCTCTGCGGCGCCCCCATCCAGAGGCCTTTCCAGTGCTGCCGGGTTGAATACGGACTCTTCAGGCATGGGGCCCAGGATAGCCCTCGAGGGGGGCGGAATCCCGGATCGGGCCGGGATTCCATGCGGGCAAAGAGATCCGGAGAATCGGGTGTCCTCGACCCGGTAGGGGGGGTAATTCGACTGACAGGCCGGGCGTAATCGCGACCTGCGTGTGCGAATTTGCACATTCGGGTGGGCGATGCTGCACATCTGGCTCCCCTCAATCCCCGGAACATGGCTCCAAGTTGGGTGCAATCCGGCGTTCGGAAGGGTCAAATGTGTGCTCCTCTCCCCCCCCAGAACCCCCCTCCAGGCGGAATAGGCTCCATATCATCCTTAAGATCTCTCCACGGCACGGCGTGTGCTGCTTGAGGCCTGGAAGAAATTCCTTCCGCCTCCCTAGGGCCAATCGATGGTGCTCTGAGGTATCCTCAACGCGCCCGACTGGACCCCGGGCCTGGTTCTCTCCCCCTTCGTTCTCCGACACTGTTCTCTCCTCTTCGACCCGAGTGCTCTCATGCGATTGAATCGGCTGCAAGCTGCCTTGCTCAGCACCCTGACTGTCCTCCTCCCGGCCTGCGGTGGCATCTCCTCCAAGGCGAGTTCAGATACTGGATCCCAGTCACTGCTGCGCCTGCTGGACGTCTCCAACGGTTTTGGTCAGCTGATTCCACACACGGTCCAGAAGCTGGACTCTGCCGGTAACCCGACCCAACAGGTGGTGTCGATCCTGAACCAGCAGGACATCATCGACCACGTCAACGCGGCGAACCCGATCCTGCCGGTGCCTCAGTTCAACGCGGCACCCGTGCTGCCGAGCGGCGCGGTGGGAAACCACTTTCTTCTGGCGCGCTTCACCCGCGACCTGGACCTGAATACCATCTTCGATCCCTCACCCGGTTCTATGGCCACAGCTGGGCTGACGGGAGCCGTCAGCGTCGTGGCAATCGACCCGGTTACAGGCACGGCTTTGCCGGTGCAGGGACGCGCGTTCGTCAATGGCCAGCCCCTCGGGGACACCCTTGAGGGGGATCCCCCCCGCCGCCCCATGGAGACCTGGGTGGCCGTTGATGAGTTCGGCACCACGACGGCCGTGGATCCTGCGGGACAGGGCTTTCCGGGTACGGACGGCTTCTTCGTCGGATCGCAGCAGTTGGTGAGCAGCTCGAGCTTCGTGTTCGTTCCGGATACGGACTCGAACCTGGCCACCTACGAGACCTTCCCCCTCGGCTACCAGATCCGCTTGCGGTTTACCACTGCCGTGCGCGCCGTCAACGGCAAAGGGCTTAGCCAGCAGGTCTTGGCCTGCTCGACTGTGGGGGCCGACGATCTCTCCCCCGAGGTCGTGCGCACTCCTCCTCCGCTCCAGGAGCCTCTGATTACCCCCGGCGGCGGTGATACGGACGTGGATCCGTTGACCACCATTCGCGTGGAGTTCACCGAGCCCGTCCAGCCGTACAGCGTGGGCGTGATTCAAGGTACGGCGCCCGCAAACCTGTCTTCGGCACTGAAAGTGGAGTTCGGTCCTTCCTCGACGCGCACGGACATGCCCTTCACCGTGCAGCCCCTGAGCCCATTCGACCTGTCGATCTACGACCTCTACCCCGCCTTCAACTTCCCCGGTGCGGGCCCCACCTTCGGGTCCTGCGGTACCTTCTCGCGGGTGGACATCACGATCAACCCGGGTCAGGTCGCGGACCTTGCGAATAACCCCGACCCCGCTGACCCGGCGAACTTTATTCCCAACTACAACATCCTGGGCGGGACGACCTACTTCGTGACCGGCGAGGGTCCGGGCATGGTCAACGCTCCGGTGACACCGGATGCGATCTATCTGTCGCGCAGTGGCGCGCTGCCTGGCATCTCCGTTGTGGACCTGAACGGGTTTGGGCAGGGAACGGGTAACCCGTCCTTCATCGAAGGCCAGCCCATCGAGGGCAACACCAACTTCCCGTACAACGCCAACGTGCGTTTCCAGACGGGTCTGCGCCCGCCCTTGTCCGTGGGTACCTGTACCTTGGACGGCGGTTCGGCCGGCGCCTTCTTCTTGGCGCGGGACACATCCCTGAACGATCAGGTGGTGGCTCCCCCTCTGGTGTCGGACGTCACCGACATGATGCTCGGTCATCCGCTCGACGGAACTTTCAACAACGCCAAGTACCCCTTTGGGTGTCTGGCCGGCAACGGTGGTTCGGTCTGTACCCTTGATGGTCTGAAGGTCATCAACGCAAACATAGGTGGGGGTGGCAACACCCTGACTCCTCTTGGCGCGGGTGGTTTCCAGATCGGCGGCTTGATGGCGGGCTACGGCAACCTCGTTTCGTTTGCTCCGCACCCGAACCCTCCGCCCCTGTCCTTCCCGCCCCTGTGCGTGGCCCCCTACCTGCTGGGGCAGGAGCCGACCTCGATCGACCACGACCCCGCCGGGCCAGACCCCAAGACCAACCTGCTGGTCCCCGGTGACCCCTTTGGCGATCCCTTGTCCAACCCACCGGTACCGCCGTCGGGTCTGCTGACTCCCGAGCAGAACTGCTTCTTCCTCGGGCCAAGCCAAGGCCAGATCAAGGTGGAGAACTGCTTGGCGTACATGATTCGCCAACAGGTGGGTCACTTCCTGTACGTGCTCGACCGTCAAGCCGGCGAGATCACGGTCTTTAACTCCAACCGCATGACCGTGGTGGAGCGCATCGGGATGAACGATCCCACCGAGTTCGCGATGAGTCCGAACTTGGACCTCTTGGCGGTGACCAACCAGAACTCGAATACCGTCTCCTTTATCGATATCGACCCCTCTTCGGCGACTTTCCACCAGATCGTGAAGACGACGGTGGTGGGCAAAGGGCCGCGCGGGATCGCCTGGCAGCCGGGGAACGAGGATATTCTTGTCTGCTGCGAAGCCGACGACACCCTCTCGATCATTTCCGCCTTCTCCCTGATCGAGCGCACCCGAGTCAGCGCCCAGCTCAACAAGCCCTTCGACGTCGTGGCCATGCCACGGCAGGCTGGTGCGGGCAATGGCTACCTGCGAAACGTCTACTTCGCCTACATCCTGAACCGCAACGGAAACGTGGCTCTGTTCGAGTCTGGTCCCAACGGCGTGAACGGCTGGGGTTATGACGACGTGATTGGAATTGCTCCCTTCACCTTCAACAGTCCCAAGAAGCTCCAGCTCGATCCCATCAACCTCTTCATGGCGGTCTGGATCGCTCACGAGGGGCCGATCGACATTGTCACCGGCAATCCGGGAGCGCCCAACGTGGGCGCCCTGTCTCAGCTCTGGGTTGAATCGGCCGTATCGGGCCAGATCTTCTTGACCTCAGGCAACGTGGGCCAGACCGGTCTGCGAGACATGTCATTTGGTGTGAACATCTCCATTGGCGAGAGCGCTCAGGGTCTCTCGGGTATCCCGGTGGACATTGCCTTCGACAACATGCGCAACCTCGGTGGCATGCCCAATGTGATCACCCCCTTCAGTGCGGGGACCTCATTGCCGGGTAATGGCAAGGGAATGGTCCGGGTCAACGGTCCAGTGATCAACAACAACGAACCCGCCTACATGTTCGCAGCGGTTCCCAACGTCACGGGTGGCTTCGGGGTGGTGGATGTGTTCGATCTGGCCAAGGCCGGTGTCTTGCGCAAGGACATCAACGCCTTCCAAGCCGGAGTCCAGTCCATCCAGGTTCCAAACGTCAGCGGCGTGATGGACTACTGGAGGCAGTAGAAACCTGACGTGCGGGGCTGACCCGCGAGACGGCTCTTCCGCCTAGCGGGAAGCGCTACCCACTCACGCCCGCGAGGCTCTGCCGCGTGGGCGTGATGCATTGAGGGCGTTCCCTGGGGGCCTTCTCGGCCCTATGCTCACTCCCATGTCCGATCCTCAAGCGGTCCAGTCCATGTTCTCCCGCATCGCGGGCAGCTATGACCTGCTCAATCGGGTCCTGTCATGCGGGATCGATCGGCGCTGGAGAAAGCGCGTCGTCGCGCGAGCGGGACAGGTGCAAGGGTGCGCGGTATTGGACGTTTGCACGGGAACGGGGGATCTGGCCGTGGCTTTTGCCCAAGCCGGAGCAAGGGTGGTGGGCGTGGACTTCACTCGACCGATGTTGCTGCGGGCGCCGAGTAAAGTGCGCTCCGACGACCTCCGAGCGCAGTTTGCTCAAGGGGATGCGCTCTGTATCCCAGCAATGGAGGGCAGCGTGGATTTTGCCTGCGTCGCCTTCGGGATCCGAAACGTGGCCGACCGCCACCTCGGCTTGCGTGAGATGGGGCGTGTGGTACGACCCGGAGGGCAGGTGTTGGTGCTGGAATTCTCCACGCCACCTCGCGGCCTCTTCGCCTGGGCCTACCGTCTGTACTTCACCCGTATCCTGCCCACTCTTGGTCGCTGGATTTCTCGGGACGGAGATGCCTACGCGTACCTGCCGCGAACGGTCATGGCCTGGCCGCAACCCGAGGCCTTTCAGGCGGAGATGGAAGCGGAGGGGCTGGTGGACTGCGGCTTCGAGCGCCTGACCGGCGGGATCGCCTGCTTGCACTTTGGAACGGTCTCGGGAGAACGCAATGAAGGGGTTGGGCCGTGAGCGAACACGACGACGAGTACGAAGAGGAGTACGAAGAGGAGTACGAAGAGGAGTACGAAGAGGACGATTCGGCGGAGGACCCCGCAGAGGGCGGATCGGAGTCAGTGCCCGGTGTCCAGCGCACCTTGGCCCTGGGCTATCTGGCCTGTGCTCCCCTGCTGGCAGCCTATGAATGGTCCCTGGCCACCTCCGCGGAGACCACACGCAGCACCGCCGAGATGTGCCTGTTCCGCTTCCTCCTGCCCCTGGGCGAAGATGCTCATGTGGCGAGGCGTTGGATACTTGCAGGGCTTCTGCTCGTCTGCATCCAACAGGTGGCGGGTCACAGCCGGGGGCTGGGCATACGCCTCCTGAAGGTGGTGGGTGAGGGGGGTGTTTGGGCGCTCCTCCTGGCACCCACGCTGATCCTGTGCACACACCTCCTGGGTGGGCTGGCCCCCCCGGACGGTTTTAGTGTGGGGCCGGGCCAGGCTCCGGGCCTCCAGCGGGCGGCGTTCATCCTGGGCGCTGCGGCTCACGAGGAGCTCTTCTTCCGGGTCATCCTCTACAGCGGTCTCTATCTGATGGCACGTGTCCTCATGAGCTTCTTCGGTGCCGGGCTCACCAGCGCGCGTCTGGTGGGAGAGGCCGCAGGGCTCGTGGGCTCGGCGGCCATCTTCGCTGCGTTGCATCTGACGGTATTCACGACCTGGCTCGGGCGCGGGGGAGAGGCCTTCGAGCCCTTCGTGTTCTTGTGGCGGCTGCTGGCGGGCATGGCCCTGGCCGGACTCCTGCGCTGGCGTGGACCAGGGGTGGCCGCCTGGACCCACGCCCTGTTCAACCTGGGGCTGCTCCTGGGCGCGGGCCCGGAGAGGGTATTCTGAACCGCGGTCGAGCCGGGCTTCATGGGATCTGCTAGTCTGCGTCCATCGGGTCATGGGGCGCTTTTTTATTGGCATCACAGGGGCGAGCGGACACGCCTACAGCACCGCACTCGTGCGTGAACTGGTGCGTGCGGGCCACGACGTGGACCTGTCCGTCACCGACGCGGGTGCCAAGGTCATGGCGCACGAGCTGGGCATCGATCCCGGACCCGGCGGACAGGGCCTGGCGGGTTGCCTGGGGGAATGGCTGGGGGCGGAGACCGCATCCTCCGTGCGCGCCTTCCCTTCGGCGGCCGTGGAGTCCCCCGCGGCTTCGGGAACCGCCCTGACCCAGGCCGTCATCCTCGCTCCCTGCTCCATGGGCACCCTCGCCCGTGTGACCCACGGCTTCTCATCCAATCTGGTGGAGCGCGCCGCCGACGTGGCCCTGAAGGAGGGCCGTCCTCTTCTGGTCATGCCTCGAGAAACCCCGCTCTCTGAGGTACACCTGGCCAACATGCTTCAGCTGGCTCGCATGGGCGCTTCAATCCTTCCCTGCATGCCGGGCTTCTACCAGCACCCCAAGACCCTGGAGGATCTGGTGCAGTTCGTGGTGGCCAAGGCGCTCGATCGTCTTGGGGTTGAGCACGGGCTCGGCGCTCGATGGGGAGAGAGCGAACCCCATGAGGAGATGGGTACCGAACCTCCGGGAGGTCCGTGCTGAAACCCGTGGCCCAGTACCTGTCCCTGGTGGCGTTCTCCCACTCGATCTTCGCTCTGCCGTTCGCGCTTCAAGGCGCCTGGTTGGCCGCAGACGGAATGCCCGAGTGGGTTGATCTGTGCTGGATCGTCCTGGCCGCGGTGAGCGCGCGGACGGCTGCCATGGCCTTCAACCGGCTCGTGGACCGGCATTTGGATGCTCGCAATCCTCGCACCCAGGAGCGCGAGCTGCCGGCCGGGCGCCTGAGTGTGGGGTCCGTGCGCGCACTCGTGGTCGCGGCTTCAGCCCTGTTCATGGCTGCGGCCTGGGCGCTCAATCCCCTGGCTGGCAAGTTGTCTCCTGCGGTGCTCGCGGTCCTCCTGGGCTACAGCTACTTCAAGCGGTTTAGTGCGTTGGCGCATCTTGTGCTGGGTCTGGCCCTGGCGTTGGCCCCACTAGGGGCCTGGATCGCTGTTCGGGGCACTCTGGAAGGCGACCTCGCTCCCATCCTGTGGCTGGCGGCTGCCGTTTGGACCTGGGTGGCCGGGTTTGACGTGATCTACTCCTGTCAGGACGTGACCTTTGACAAGGATCACGGTCTGCACTCCATACCGGCGCGCTGGGGTGTGGCTCGTGCACTGTGGATCTCCCGTGTCCTGCACGGGATCACCGTGGTTTGCCTGATGCGCTTTTGCATCAGCGCGGAACTGGGCCCCATCTACTGGGCCTTCGTCGCCCTGGCCGCTGGGCTCCTCGCCTACGAGCAGTGGATCGTTCGCGCCGACGACCTGTCCCGGGTCGACCGTGCATTCTTCACTCTCAACGGTTGGGTGGGGGTGGCGCTGTTCATCGGACTCGTGCTCGACATGGGCTTGGACTGGGGCATGGGGGAGTCGGCCTGATGGCGAAGGCACGCAAGAGCGCGGGTTCGAAGGCCAAGGACCCCCATCCCGAACAGGCCCTTGCGGAGCTCGGACGGCGGCTCGCGGACCCGCTGTTCGCCGTGTGCCTGAAGGGTGAGGAGCGCTACTTCCGGGATCAGGGTATCCGCCTCGTCCTGGAGAAGGCCAAGGCGCGCGGGGACGAGATCTGCCGCCACGACGGGTCCGATCCCGAATACTCCCAGGCCACTCTGCTAGACGATCTGACTTCGGGTGCGCTCTTCGCCGGAGCCCGCACGGTGCTGGTGGAAAATGCCGACAAGCTCATCAAGAAGGGCGCGCGGTCCTTCTCCCAGGGACTCGTGGACGCCCTCAAGGCTCGCATCGCGGCGCTGACTTCCGGGCAGGTCGAGGGCTGCCTGATCCTGAGTGCGAGCAACCTGCGCGCGGACCACTTGCTGGTTAAGGCCATCCAAGCTTCGGATGGGGCCGTTGTCGGTTGCCGCAGGCTCTATGACTCGCCGCCGCCCTGGGACCCCGATCCGCGCAAGGCTGAGCTTGTGCAGTGGACGGCAGACCGGGCGCGCCGGGCCAGTATCCCCCTAGGCGTGGAGGAGGCCGTCTACCTGGCCGCTGCCCTGGGCAACGACCTGGCGGGAATCGCTGGCAAGCTGGAACAGCTGCGGGAGCGGGGGAGCGAGGGCATCGTCGAGCTGGTGAGCTGGGAGTCGGGGGGCTCCCCCTGGGACCTGGCGGACAGACTGATGGACGGGGACGGGGCGCGGGCCAGTGTGGGGGTAGAGGCCCTCTTTGCGGGGGGATTCCAGGGCAAGGACGGCAAGCGCACCGTGGACCGTTCTGCTCTCGTCGCCCTGATGACCGGCACGCTCACGAAGGGCTTGATGGAGTTGACCCGCGCCGGACGCTTCGTCGCCCAGGGACAGTCGCCCCAGGCGGCCCTGGCTGCTGCGGGGGTGCGTGGGGCTCCTGCGACCGTGAAACGCAAGGCCGAGCGATTGGCTTCTCGCAGCCCGGACCAGTGGCAGGGAATGCTGGAGGATGCCGAGGAGTTGGAGCGCCGCTCGCGCAGCGGGGCGCGGGTGGATGTCAATGATTTTGCTCTGGTCGGACTGCGCTGGGCGCGACGCAGGTCCTGAGCAGTTCGCTACACTGGCTTCATGCCGCAGCAGACTCCTCCCGCCCGGATCGCGCTTCTCCCGGAGGTTGTCCGCAACCAGATAGCCGCGGGCGAGGTGATTGAACGCCCGGCCTCGGTGGTCAAGGAGTTGGTCGAGAATGCCCTGGATGCGGGAGCCAGCGAAGTGCGTGTGGATCTGGAGGAGGGTGGCGTCAAGCTCGTGCGGGTCATTGACAACGGCTGCGGCATGGGAGCCGAAGATCTGGCCATGGCCTTCCACGCCCACGCGACGAGCAAGCTACAGACGCCCGAGGACCTGGATCACATCGCCAGCCTGGGGTTCCGCGGTGAGGCCCTGGCTTCCATGGGGTCGGTTGCCCGCTGCACGATCCTCTCCCGCCCTCAAGAACAATCCACGGGCGCCACGGTTCAAAACGTGGGGGGCAAGCTGTCTGAGGTGCGCGAGGCGGGCGGGGCCGTGGGCACCAGCACGGAGGTGCGTGACCTGTTCTTCAACACTCCCGCCCGGCGTCGTTTTCTCAAGCGAACTTCAACCGAACTCTCACGCTGCCTGGATGTCATCCAGCGCGCCGCCCTGGCTCACGTGGGCGTGGGCTTCGTGGTGACCCACGGCGGCAAGCGCGTCTTCGATGTAGAGGCGGACATGGATCTGCTGGCCCGTATTCGGCGGACCTTCGGGGCAGAGTTGGCGGAGAGTCTGGTGCCCGTGGAAGCTGCCGACGGCATGACGCATCTTCTGGGGTACGTCGCGCCCCCGCGCTTCAGCCGCCGGGATACGGCGCGCCAGATGTGGTTCCTCAACGGCCGGGCCATGCGTGACAAGGTGTTGACGCGTGTCCTGCGTGACTCCTACCGCGGCTTCTTAGAGGAGGGGCGTCAACCCGTCGCCTTCCTGCAGCTCTCGATCGAGCCTGCCCAGGTCGACGTCAACGTACACCCCGCCAAGACGGAAGTGCGCCTGCGTGATTCGCGTCGGCTGTTTGGGTTCCTGGTACACCATCTGCGGGAGGCGGTGCGCCAGACCGACATGTCCACCCCCGGCGAGTCCATGCTGCTGAGCATGCAGCGTCGCGAGAACCGTGAAGACCCTGCCCAGGCGGCCCTGCCCAACCCCGGCCCCTTGGCCGCGGGATTGCAGGCCGCACCCCAGCCCGGCTTCGAGGTGCATGAAGTGGCCGGGCGGACCCTCTCCGACGTGATTCCCTCCCAAGCGCCTGCCACCCCTTTGGACCTGGAAGAAGGCCGCAAGCAGTGGACGGAAGGGGATGACCTGCGGGGGCCATTCCTGCAGATCGCGCGTACTTATCTCGTGCGCGCCCTGCCCGATGGTTTCGAGATCATTGACCAGCACGCGTTGCACGAGCGGACGACCTTCGAGGAGTTGCGCCAAGACGTGCGCGAGAACAAGGTGGAGGTGCAGAAGTACTTGGTGCCGGAGCTTGTGGAGCTGTCCCGCGCGGACGTGGAACTGCTCTCGGGTCACATGGAGTCCCTGACGCCTGTAGGGCTCGAACTGGCGGTCTTCGGACCCAGTACTGTCGCCGTTCACGGTCTACCGGCGCGCCTGCGCAATCCGGACGTTGAGGGTGTGGTTCGCGACCTCGTGGACGTTCTCGGTCGCACCGGCAAGGCTCCCGGAGCGGAGGACGTGATCGAAGAGGTCCTGCACAGCAGCGCCTGCCGCTCGTCCGTCATGGCCGGAGACTCCCTGACCGAGGACGAAATTCGCAGCTTGTTGCTGCGCGCCAGCGCGTTGGAGACGGATCAGACCTGTCCCCACTCGCGGCCCACCAAGGTACGCTTCAAGCTGCCCGACTTGGAACGCGCCTTCCACCGGCGCTAGGTCGCGAGCGGGCTCAGCGTTTGGAGCTGCCCGGAATGAATGTGGCCGGCGAGACATCGGGCGGGTTCAATCGGCCGTCGCGCTTGAGGTAGATTGTCGTGCCTGAACGAGTTTGGAAGGTCCAGGGCGAGGTCCTCGGGTCGACCTCGCGTACCTCCAATTGGGCTGGAACACGGGCCGTGTCGCCGAGATCCTGGTAGCGTGGAACCAGAATCAGGAGTGCGCTCTCCAGCACGATTGCTCCGCTCACGGCCTCGCTTAGCATGGCCATGCGGACCTCGCTCGTTGCCGGGTCGAGGCCTAGCAAGGCCCGCTGCACGTTGCCCTTCGCCCGTGCGAGGCGCGTCTCGTAGAGGCGGAAGTCGGGACTCTGGATGTCGAGCCACTTGAGCCCGCGGGCCTGCTGGGCCAGCTGCGCTGAAGGCAGGACGAGAGGATCGGTCCCCTCGAAACGGACCTCGTGCTGGTTGGCGGACAGCGGCTCGGGTTGCTCGGCGTGGAGGTCTCGTTGCTCTAGGCTGATCAGGCGGATGCGCTCGGGCTGGCTGAGCGTGATGAAGTGGCTGGACAGCGCGCACCAGCGGTCGAGGGAGCGCCGATCCTCTTCGAAATCCAGGCCCACCATGGGCTGTGCATCTCCTTCTTCCACCAGGAAGTCCCCGCGCGGGCCACGCACCGAGCGGCGGTCCTCTCGCGCGAAGCTGGCGTCGAGGAATGGACCACGGGGATGCTGGAGGAAGCGGATCGTGGCTTGGATCTCGTTGAACTTGCCCGGCTGTCGGATCTGGGCCTCGAAGGACAGGTCGAAGGACTTGATGGCGGGCTTGCGATCGCCGCTGGTGAACTTATGCCAGAGGGCCTGGGCTTCCGGTCGGGTTCCGTCCGGGATACGGCCCGGTGCGATGGGCTTGCCATCGACAGCAACCAGGGCCGGCGGGTCCTGGCTCTCCTCATCCTGGGCCTGTCCCCGAGCCGCGAAGAGTGCCAGGAGCAACAGGGTGCTGTGAGCGTAGGCTGGATTCATGTGAGGATAGGGTTTGCGGTCGTGTGGGGAATCGAGCGTCATCCTCATCCTAGTCCATGGTTCGCGCCCTAGAATGCCCCCGTGTCCGAAACCGATCCCCTAGACCGACAGCCCCTCTGGTGCCTGGTGGGCCCCACGGCCAGTGGCAAGACCGCCCTGGCCCTGGACCTGTGTGAGGAGCTTGGGGCGGAGGTGCTCTCCCTGGATTCCATGCTCGTCTACCGCGGACTCGACGTTGGGACGGCCAAACCCTCGAAGGCGGAGCAGGCCCGGGTGCCGCACCACCTGATGGACCTGGTCTGTCCCAGCGAGCCCTACGACGTGCAGCGCTACCTGGGCGCGGCCCGGGAGGTCTTATCTGACATCCAGGGCCGCGGAGCCCGTGGACTGTTCGTGGGCGGTACCGGGTTCTACCTGGCCGCTCTGCTGCGTGGCCTCTTCGAGGGCCCACCGGCGGATCATGACCTGCGTCTCAAGCTTGAGGGGGAGAGGGACGCCGTGGGTGCTGAGGCGTTCCACCAGCGCTTGGCCCATGTGGATCCCGAAGCCGCACATCGCCTTCACCCCAACGACATGCGCCGGGTGGTTCGCGCCATGGAAGTCCTGGAGCAGACGGGTCGCACCCTCACCAGTTGGCAGGACGATTGGAATGCCGAACCGGGCCTGCGTCAGAAGCAGGCACGGCTCGTGGGCCTGTCCGTGGAGCGCGACGTCTTGGAGGAGCGCATCCGGGCGCGGGCGGCGATCATGCTCGATCAGGGCTGGCGCGAGGAGGCTGTCGCTGTGCGAGACGGACCGGGTTTCGGCTCCAGCGCCGGGGCGGCCCTGGGCTACGAGGAGGTGCTCGCCTGGGATGCGGGAGAGCTCACACGGCAGGAGGCTCTGGAGAGAATCGCCGTGCGTACCCGTCAGTTCGCCCGGCGGCAGCGCACCTGGTACCAGAAGTTTGACATCACCTGGATCCCAGCTGACGCACCCGACTTGCTAGACCAGACGCGGATGGTCATCGGGCGCTGACACCGGACACCTCGCAAGCCCAATCAGTTCGGCCCAATCAGTTCGGCCCAATCAGTTCGGCCCAATCAGTTTCCGGCGTAACCGAGGCCCGCCATGGCGTCATCCTCTGGGCAGTCGAAGGAGGCGAGGCGGCTGGCGCGGACGAGGATCCCTTCCAAGGGGGGCGAGAGCCAGTTCTGCACGAAGCTGCCGCTGATGACGCCGACCGTGTTACCGAACGTTTGCTCGACCCCACTCATGAACTCGTCGAGGCCGTCTTCTCCTCCCTCAGTTCCATCGTCGAAAATGCCCACGATGGAGTCCACCGGGAGGGGGAAGTAGACCGCGCCGGCGGCCAAGGGAATCAGGCCAAGAACCAAGCCTTCCACGTGGATGAAGTTGACCGGGTTGGGCAACAGGCTGTTGAGCGGGCGCTCGTCATAGGTGCCCGTCGCCTCGGCGTGGTTGGGGTTCCCCGGGTTGTGGTTGAACAGGTGGCGCCGCAGGGTCAGGTTGATCGAGGCCTTGCGTTCCCATGCGAAATCCCGGTAGCTGCCATCACGGCTCGAGTCATAGCCCAGGAAGGCGCGCGTGATGCGCGGCACGGTGGAGCTGGCGTTCCAGTGGTCGTTGATGTCCGGGGAGGACTGGCAGCCGACGCTCAGGCAGAGAGCCAGACACAGGCCGGAGATCTTGGAAGACGCTTTTAGGGACTCGTTCATGCTCACAGTTTCCGCTCTCCGTGGATTTGGTGCTCGGGCCGCCGTATCCGGGCAGAGGGTGCTTGGAGGGTGCTAGGGGGGATAGGGGAGGGGGTGGGTCAGAACCGGGGTCCGGACCGACGACGATTATGGGTCCAGGATGGACGCGCGTCCAGTACTGGCCCAGAATTGACGCCCCTGGGCGCGGTCCGTGGCTGGCCTACCCTCACCTCGAGGCGGGGTAACCAGCCCCCTGGTGCCTCGCCCTCATTCCCGTGCCCTTCCCCTCCCCCTCTCCCTCCACTCCCGGTTGCGGGCGCCGCCTGGGCCTCTTCGGGGGTTCCTTCGACCCGATCCACAAGGGGCACCTGGCCGCGGCCCGGGCCGCTCAGGAGGCTTTCGGTCTGGACCGCGTGGTCTTTGTCCCCGCAGCCCGCCCGCCCCACAAGCCGGACCTGGAGCTGGCCCCGGAGGCGGACCGACTGGAGATGGTTCGGTTGGCCGTCGCGAGCGAGCCCTCCTGGAGCGTGTGCGATCTGGAGTTCGACCGTCCCGGGCCCTCGTACACCATGGACACGGTTGAGCAGCTGCGGGCCCGTGCGGGGGAGGATGAGGAGGCGTCCATCTGGCTTCTGATCGGGGCGGACAACTTGCCCGGGCTTGTGGGCTGGCACCGGGTGGAGGAGCTCTTGGAGGCCGTACGGCCCATCGTTATCCGGCGTGCGGGAGAGGATCACGAGTTGCCGCCCGAGCTGGAGCAGGGGTTGTCGACAGGGGTGCTGGAGAGGCTCCGGGAGGGCGTGCTCTCTCTGCCGCCGGCTCCCGGTCGTTCGACGGATCTGCGTGCCGCGTTGCGCGCTGGCGACAGGGCTCCAGAGGATCTCCCTGAAGCCGTGGGCGAGTACATTCGCCAGCGTGGTCTGTACGGGGGTCTCTAGGTGCGCGCCTCGTGAGTTGTGCGTCCTGGACGGCACTGCTCGTGACCTTGGTGGCGACGCCGATTCTGGCGCGGGCGGCCTTGGCTTGGGGCTTTGTGGACAGCCGTGAGTCCGGCCTTGCACAGCGCAAGCCCAGAGAGAGCCCCGTCCCTCCGGTGGGCGGAATTGCCGTGCTCCTGGGGTTGGTGGGGGCCTTCCTCTGCGGCGAGGAAAACCTGCCCTGGGTTGCCTTGCTGGCGGCGTTTGCCTTGGGGCTCGCGGATGACCTGCGCCCTGGAGGGTTGAGCCCTCTTGTGAAACTCGCAGGTCAGTGCGCGGTGGGGGGCGTTCTGGGCTGGAGCCTTGGAGACGGAGCGTGGAACATGGCCGCATGGTCCGTGGTGGGAGTGGTGGCCATGAATGCGGCCAACACCTTTGACTGCTCGGACGGGGCCTGCGGCACCTTGGGAGTCGTGGGACTGGCGGGTCGCAGTGTCGCGGCGCCGGCTCTGCTTGGTTTTCTGCCCTGGAACGTGTTCGTTAGGCGGGGCCCGGAGCGTGTACCCATCGCCTACCTGGGTGACTCGGGGAGTCATCTCGTGGGGGTGCTTCTGGCGAGCTGCCCAGAGGCCTGGGGGATTCTGCTCCTACCCCTACTGGATCTGGGGCGCTTGAGCGTGGTGCGTATCCGGCAGGGACGGCGGCCCTGGGACGGAGACCGGCTGCACTTGGCCCATGGGTTGGAGCGCAGGGGCCTGGGCAACCTGGGGGTACCGGCTCTGTTGTTGGCCATGCTCCTAGGGCTCCGGCTTGTTCTGTCTTGGGCCGGCCCGATCCTCGATTGAACGGCTCTCCGGCTCCTGCGCCAAGGGCGCGGCGCCTGCTCGTCCGCTAGCGGGCAGCCGAGTGAAATCGAGGGAGCCGCTTTTACAATCAAGGGGTAGAGACGGTCGCGATGGGGAGACGCCAGTCCACTCTCCCCGACCCATGAGGCTTCAATCACGACGGCTACCCTCCCGCTCACTCCCTTTCCACGGCGATCCTCCCGCCCCCCCTTGCCCCCGTCCCACCCCCTCCCGATAATCCTCCGCCCCTTCCCTGGCGAAGGCATTCCCTGGCACTCCCGTGGCGTACCCTCTCACCGCAATCATCTCCGACCTGCACGGGAACACACCCGCGTTGGATACCGCCCTGGCAGACGCCAAGGACCGCGGCGTCGAGCGGTATGTTTGCCTGGGTGACGTCATCGGTTACGGAGCCGATCCATGCGGGGCTCTGGACCGGGTCATGGAGCTCTGTGTTCCTGTCCGCGAGGAGGGCCTGTGCCTTCAGGGCAACCATGAGTACGCGCTCTGCTACAGCGCCGAGGACTTCAACCCGAAGGCGAGAGCGGCGATCGATTGGACCCACGCGGCGATCTCCAGCGCACCGGACAGCGCCTCGGATTACTGGGATTTCCTGGGAGAGCTTGAACCCTCCGCCATCGATGAGGCGGCCATGTTTGCGCATGGGTCCCCACGCGATCCCGTGCGCGAGTACCTTCTGCCCCGGGATGCTCGCGATGAGAAGAAGATGCAGGCCAACTTCGAAGCGATGCGCAGACCCGTGTGCTTCGTGGGGCACAGTCACGTGCCCGCGGTCTACTACAAGGACGGCACCCTGTTCCGGCCCAAGGGCATCGATGGGCCCTACGCTCTGGGGGACCTGGACTCCAATCCCTGCATCGTGAACGTGGGCTCGGTGGGCCAACCTCGTGACGGGGATGCGCGGCTTTCCTACGTGCTCTTCGACGGGTCGAACATCACTTTCATCCGGCTCGAATACGACTGGCAGGCTGCGGCCGAGGCCATTCGAAGCGTGCCTGAACTTCCCGAATTTCTGGCCGACCGTCTGGAGGCCGGCCGCTGACCTGAGCCTCCTCGTGGAAAAGCGTCTACCCCTCTTCTTCCTGCTCTCGTTCCTCATCCTTGTGATGTGGCCGACGCCTCCCGAGCCCAAGGTTGCGCCGCGCATTCCGATGGTTCTGACACCGGATTTCCCACCCGGTATGGGGCCGGCCATTGAAGGCGTTTCGCCTGCCACCCAAACGCGGCCTGACAAGGAGGCCGAGCCCTGGCGTGAGACCCTTAGGCTCGGCACCCCGGGAGAGCCCGGCTACTACCTGGCGACCTTTGACAGCCGCGGGGGCGTCCTCAGCGGTCTGCGCCTGGGCGGGTTCTACACCGAGAACGGCCTCGATCCGCAGGAGAAAGAGAACCCTCTGAACTGGGTCCAACTCCTCTCGGAAGTGAACACACCCTCGGGCGTCCAGTCTTCGCTCGGGCTCCATTCCACCTCGGCCAGCGAGGAGATGGTGGGCTTTCCGCTCGATCAGGTGCACTGGCAGCACGAGGTGCTGGAGGAGTTTGGACGAACCGTTGGCGTGCAATTCAGCCACGACACGGGGCGCGGCCTGAGCCTGACCAAGACCCTGCGGGTGAACCCCAACTCCTATGACCTGACCTTGGACATCGAGCTGCGCAATAGCGTCCCCGAGTGGGCGGGCAGGCAACCGCGGCTCATCTTCACACCGGCTCTGGGCATGCCCGCCAGTGCCGACGATTCCTACTATGAGGAGCCCAGAGCGGGCGTCAGCTGGGAACAGGGCGACGAGTTGGAGGTCGAGCGCCAAGAGCTCTCGATCGGAGAGCAGGATGGCGAGTCCTTTCCGCCCACCCGGGACATCCTCTGGGCGGGAATGGACAGCAAGTTCTTCGCCGTGCTGGCCCGGCCTGATGATGCCACCCGTGGCGTGGTCACCGGAGCCGGTTGGCGCACCCTGTACGATCTGAACTGGGTGGCCGAGCACCCCATGGATCCCCTCAAGTCGATTGAGGACAACAAGGAGAACGATCCCGTCAAGGGGTGGCGTCACGTGACCTGCGACCTCGACCTGACGGCCCCTCTTCCGGGTCCCCAGGGCGTCTCCCGCATGACCTTCGAGATCTACGCGGGTCCCAAGAGCAGCGGCCTTCTCGAGGACCACGATCCTGCCCTCCTGAGTCTGGTGGCAGGCGATCTGGGCTTCTTCTCCGGTATCGCCTCGACCCTGCTGGCCATCCTGGGATTCTTCCACGGCATCGTGGGCAACTGGGGCTGGTCGATCATCTGCCTGACCCTCACCGTGCGTTTGGCCCTGTTCCCCTTCAATCGTCGCTCCCAGACGTCCATGGCGCGCCACGCGAAGAAGATGAAGCGCGTGCAGCCCATGCTCAACGAGCTCAAGGAGAAGTACAAGGACAACCCCCAGAAGCAACGCTCCGAGCAGGCGCGCATCATGCAGGAGGAGGGCGCCTTCCCGCCCCTCGGTGGCTGTCTGCCGATCTTCGTGCAGATCCCCATCTTCTTCGGTCTCTTCAAGGCCCTGCGGGTCAGCTTCGACCTGCGTCAGGCCCCTTTCATCGGCTGGGTGAAGGACCTCTCCGAACCCGACCGGCTGATGCGCCTGGATTGGGATCTGCCCCTGCTCGGCACGGTCGAGTACCTCAACATCCTGCCGCCCATGATGGTGTTCCTGTGGATCCTGCAGCAGAAGGTGATGCCCAAGCCCACCGACGAGCAGGCTCTCAAGATGCAGAAGATGATGATGTGGATGCCCATCGTCTTCGGGTTCTTCCTCTACAACTATCAGTCAGGCCTGTCCCTGTACATGATCACGACCTCCCTGTTCGGCGTGCTCGAGCAGACGGTGATCAAGAAGATCTGGCCCATCGACGACAGCGAGCAGCCCAAGAAGAAATCGGGCTTCATGGCGCGCATGGCCGAGATGCAAAAGCAGGCTCAGAAGATGCAGGAGATGCAGAAAGCCGAGAAAAAGCGCGCGCAGCATAAGGGCAAGCGCAAGAAGCGCTGAGGGTCTAGCCATGGTCGGCACGGCAGCGGAGCGAACCCGGTCGACCATCTGCGCCGTGGCCTCTGCGCCCGGCGCGGGCGAGCGAGCCGTGGTGCGCGCCTCCGGGCCCCTGGCCTTTGAAGCGGTGCGCGGACTGTGCCGCGACGCGGACGGCCAGCCTCTCGCCCCACAGGGCCGGGGGTTGCATGAGGTGCAGGTTGACGACGGAGTGGGGACGCAGCCCGCGCTCCTGGTGTGGATGCCGGGCCCGGGCTCCTACACCCGCGAGGACGTGGCCGAGTGGCATCTGGTGGGCAACCCGGCCCTGGTGCGCGCGGTACTGCGGCGGCTGGGCGAGCTGGGGCTCGAGCCCGCGGGGCCCGGTGAGTTCACACGCCGCGCCTTCGAGAACGGTCGGCTGGACCTGACTCGTGCCGAGGGTGTCTTGGCATTGGTGGAAGCGCGTAACAGCGAAGAGTTGCGCGCCGCGGGGTCCCTGCTGGCTGGTGGTCTGGGAGGGCGTATTGCCGCTCTGCGCGAGGTGCTCGAACATCTGCGCGCCCTGACGGAGGCCAGCCTGGACTTCGACCAGCAGGACACGGGGCACGTACCTCTCAAAGAGATCAGCGCCGCCCTGGATGAGGCCCGGGCGGACCTGCTCGAAGCCCGCACATGGGAGCGCCGCCGCACGCCCGCCAGCGGGCTGGCGCGGGTCGTTCTGGCGGGCCTGCCCAACGCGGGCAAGAGTGCGCTCTTCAACCGACTCACCCTGGAGGGCGACGAGCACCGCGCCATCGAGAGCGATCAGGCCGGAACCACGCGCGATGCCAAGGTCGGGCGTCTGGCCCTGCCGGGAGGCCAGGAGGTCCTGCTGGTGGACACGGCTGGGATCGACCCCCTTGCCGAGGGCGTGGATGCCATGGCTCAGGACCGGCGCGACCTGGAGTGGGAGCGTGCCGACCTGCTATTGGAACTCGTGGAGTCGAGCGGTAATCAGGCCGCGTCGGACAACCCGGCGTCGGGCCCCGGCATCCCGCGCCTGATCGTCATGAGCAAGGCGGACCTGGCGCTCTCGCCCCATGACCCAGGTGGGCGACTCCGGGTCTCCAGTCACACGGGGTCAGGGCTTACAGCGTTACTGGCTCAGATTGAGATCCGGCTGGGGCTGGCCACCCAGGACGATACCCCTTCACGTTCCAATTCCGGCCTAGAGCGTCAGCTGTCGGAGCGGCACCGCAAGGCCCTGGATCAGGGCCTGCAGGAGCTGGCCCAGGCCCAGGCTCTGCTAGGGGAAGGGGCCGGGTTGGATCTTGTGGCTGAGGCCCTGCGTGGCGCGGGCCTCGCCCTCGACCGCATCACGGGCCAGACCACCCCCGAGGACCTCCTCGACCGGATCTTCTCCAGGTTCTGCCTGGGCAAGTAATGGGGCGCCGGCCCGGGCCCGCGCGGTCCTACGGGGGTCACGTGACAGGTCGTGTTGGTAGGGCTCTACCGCCTCCAACCCCACAAGATGTAGAGTGTGCGTCGGCCCTTCCCGACCATGAAATGCCCCCGCTGCAAGGAGGATGACGTGCGCGTCGTCGACTCCCGAACCTCTGCCTCCGGGTCCGTCACCCGGCGTCGCCGAGAGTGCATGAATTGCTGCCAGCGATTCACCACCTACGAGCGCATCGAGGAGAGCACCCTGCGCGTTGTGAAGAAGAATGGTGAGCGCGTGCGCTTTGAACTCGAGCGCGTGGTGAAGGGCATGCTGGTGGCCTGCGAGAAGCTGCCCGTTTCCTTTGAGGAGATCGAGAAGGCGGCTGCACGCGTGGAAGCTCGCTGTCAAAACGAGTACGACCGCGAGGTGGAGAGCACCGTGATCGGCGCCATGGTCATGGATGAGCTGCGCGAGCTGGACCAGGTGGCCTACGTGCGTTTCGCCAGCGTCTACCGTGAGTTCAAGGACGTGACCCAGTTCCTGGAGGAGCTTGAGGATCTGGGGGGAGAGACCGAGTGACAGCCTCCCACGCTCCTGACGAGCCCCAGGCAAAGGGGGGCCTGCCGGCCCCCCAGGCAGACCTGCACGACGAGGCTCCCCAGGGCCTCCGCATGGACCAGCGCCGCCTCATCAAACGCGATGGGAGGGAGGTCCCCTTCGATTCCGGCCGCATCGAGGCGGCCGTACTGCGGGCCCTGGTTGCCGTCGGGGAAGACGATCCGGGGTTTGCCAGGGACGTGGCTGAAGTGGTCACCCTGGCCTTGCGCTCGCGTCAGGGCGATCCGCCGGGGGTGGAGCAGGTACAGGATCTCGTGGAGCAGGCCCTGGTGGAGATGGGCCGGGCCAAGGTAGCGCGGGCCTACATCCTCTACCGCGACCGACGTGCTCGGGCGCGGGCGGCCCTGACTATCACAGATCGAGAGGAACGCGAGGGGCGCATGCCCTGGGTGCGCGCGGGGGGTGGTACTTCTCCTTGGAGTCAGGCGCGCATCGTCGCGGCTCTCATGGAGGAGGCCGACCTGCCCCAGTCCGTCAGCGAAGACGTGGCCGAGCGCGTGGAGCGGCGCGTCTGCGATTCCGGACTGGCACGGATCTCCACCCCTCTCATTCGTGAATTCGTGGATAACGAGCTGATGGCCATGGGACTGGAGACGGCCCTGCATCGGCAGGGTCCCATCGGGATCCCCCGCCATGACCTCCGACGTTTGCTTGGAGAGAAGAGGCCCAGCCTGCGCTCGAACTCGAGCGCCGATCTGACCAATGCACCGTGCCGCGCGGGGCTCGAAGACGATGTGGCGGACGCCATTCTCGGTCGCTATGCCCTCGTGGACCTACTCGACGAGCGCACCGCCGAGCTGCATCGCCAGGGTGCGCTGTGGGTTGAAGGATTGCGACGCCCACATCTGGCTCTCTCGCGCGCCATTCCCGCGGGCCTTTGTCTGCGGGGGGAGCCCGGTGCACACTCCGGCTCCGAGATGCTTGGCGAGTTGGCTCACACCCTGCGAGGGGTCAGCCACGGAGTGGTGGTGGAGGGCCTGCATGCTGTCGTCTCGCCCCTGCTGCGCTCCGCCCGCGCCCGGGATCGTGTGAGGGACCTACTGGCGGCCATGGGAGCCTTGAGCCAGGCCACGGGCCGCTTTCTGGATCTGGCCAGCCCGGGCGGGCGTGGGGGCGCCCTGCTGCGTCGCCTGCTTCCCGAGCTCGAAGCCCTGCGTCTGGCAGGCCAGGCTCACCCGCGACTGTATCTGTCCTGGGATGAACTGTCTCCGGCCATCGCCACCGACCCCAAGCTCCAGAAGCAAGCCGCTCAGCTCCTGGCCGGGGGCTCGCTGGTTCCGGTGTGGCATGGGAAGGGTACTCGCTGGGTCGCACCCGGTTGCAGGCGTGGTCGACGCGAGGTCGGGCTCTTGGCCTGTGGCGGTGCCGTGGCCTTAAATCTCCCCCGGCTTGCCCGTCAAGCGGGTCCCTGGCGCGAAGATCTGCTGTTCGAGGCCCTAGGGGCGCGGGTTCAATCCGCCCTCGACGCCATCGAGGCCCTAGACGCTTTCCAGCGCCGCCACCCGGCCGCGCGCGAGGACGGCCTTCGGGAGCGTCGCGGATTCGCGGTGGTGCCGGTCGGTCTGTCCGAGGCCCTGCGCATCCTGGGGGATGGGGTCGTGCGCTCTGCCCAGGGCGCGCGGCTTCTGGGTGTGATGGCGGACACCACCCGGCGCTTCGCCGATGAACGTGGACTCTCAGTGTGCGTCTCATCCTTCTTTGGGGGAGACGCCCGCTTGGCCATGGCCAAGGCCGATGCCAGCCTGCCCAGAGCCAGCCAGCCACGGCTGTTTGCGGACTTGCCCGCGCCGGAAGCGGAAGGTGATCGCCCCTATGGTGATGGCTTTGTGGCCTGCTCGCCCGGAAGTTCATTGCAGGACCCCACAGAGGATGCTGGCGAACAGGCTATCGTGTGTTCTACCCTGCGCGCGGGAGCTCTGGCTTCCAATCCGCTCTGGGTGTCGGCCGATCGGGATCTCACCTCCGGTCTCGATGCCTGGCGTCTCTTTCACGAGCGGCGCAGCGGAATCTCTGAACCTGATCCTCCTCCCTCCCTGACCGCTACCGGGCCTGCCCCGGATTCGGCCGGGGGCAACCTGTTCTCCCCCGTCCGAAGCTAGGCTTTCGACATCCATGCGTCTCAACCGTCTCGAACTGCAAGGCTTCAAGTCCTTTGCCGACCGCACTGTCTTCAACTTTGGCGGCCAGCACCTGCTCGGCATCGTGGGGCCCAACGGCTGCGGCAAGAGCAACGTCGTTGACGCGGTGCGGTGGGTTCTCGGAGAGACCCGCCCGACCTCCATGCGCGGCGAGGGTATGACGGATGTGATCTTCAAGGGCTCTTCCTCCCGACCCGAAATGTCCGTGGCGGAAGTGACCCTGGTGATCGACAACAGCGATGGTGTCGTCGAGGAGATGGGGGTCGAGTTCTCCATCACCCGCATGCTCTACAAGAGTGGCGAGGGCGAGTACCACCTCGACGGCAGCCGAGTGCGCCTCAAGGACGTGCGCGAGCTGCTGTACGGGACGGGTTTGGGCTCGCGGGGCTACTCGGTGCTGGAGCAGGGACGCATTGACGCTGTCCTGTCCGCCAACCCAGCCCAGCGTAGGACCGTCTTCGAGGAAGCTGCCGGGATCAGCCGCTACCGCCAGCGGCGCCACGAGACCGGGCTCCGGCTGAAGAGCGTGGAGCAGGACGTTTCACGCCTGACGGACCTCATGGGGGAACTGCGCACGCGCGTACGCTCACTGAAGATCCAGGCTGGCAAGGCCGAGCGCTGGGTGGCGGCAAGGGACGAGTGGACCCTTGCGCGCGGGCGCTTCTTGCAGCATCGCCTTCACGAGCAGGATACCGAGTTGGCGGCACTCTTCCCGGAACTTGAGACGCTCGAGGCAAGTCAGGAAGCCCTGCGAGCTGAAAGGTCGGCGGCGGAGGAGCAGGTTTCCGCGCAGGAAGAAGAGCGCTCGCGAGTCGTGGCCGAACTCGATTCCATCTCGACCCAGGTCGGGGGCTTGAACGCGGCCCTGGCCACGCTCGACGAGCGCAAGACCCAGCTGGCCCTGCGCGTCCAGGCATGGCGCGGTTCCGCGGAGGAAGAATCGGAACGCGCGCAAGAGCTTGCGAGCCAGATCTCCGAGCGTCGCGCGCAGCAGGAGGCTGCTGGAAAGGAGCTTGTCGAGTTGGAGGTGGTGGCGCGAGAAGCCGCCGAGGAGGCAGCGGGCTTGAAAGACCGGGTGAACGCCCTCTCCCGCAGCTACAAGCAGGCGCGCCAGGACTCCGCGGACCAGAACGAGCTGCTGCTAGCCTGCCTGCACGAGCGCACCGGAGCTCAGAATCGGACCGTACACATGGAGACCGCCATCGGGGATGCCCGTGAGCGTCTCGGTCGTGCCACGAAGCGTTTGGGTCAGGTGGACGGGGAGATAACAGGCGCGCGCTCAAGCGTGAAGAAGATGCACACTGTTGCGGTTGACGCCCAGCAGACTCTGGAAGGACGGGACAAGGCCTTGGCTGCGGCGCTGAGCAACCGGGCTGCGGCCGAAGAGGCTCTGCAGAGTGGTCAGTCCGAGCTACGCGAGCACAAGTTGGCCCATGCCAGTCTGGTGGCACGGCGCGAGGCTCTCCTGGAGAGCGGTGACGGTAGCGGTGGCCTGGCAGCTGGCGCGCGTTGCGTGTTGCAGGCCGTGGCGGATGGGGGTGGCCCCTGCACGGCTGGCACTCTGCACGGTTTGCTGGCGGATCACCTGCACGTGGAGGTGCGTCTGGCTCGGGCCTTGGATGCGGTTCTGGGGGAGAAAGCCCACGCGCTCTTGGCGCCCGGTGCCGAGGAGGCCCAGGTCGTGCTCGAGTGGTTGGCTTCGGGCGAGCACGGTCAGGCGGAGGTGCTGGTGCCCAAGGGTATGGGCTCCGACGGCCTCGCGTCCGCTTTGGGATCCGTCAACCTGGGTCGCTTCGACTCCCCTTCGTTCCTGGCCTTCGAACCCTACGGCGCCAGCGTAGAGGGTCGTCTGTCTGATCTCGTGCAATGCGCCGAGGATCTGCGCCCTCTGGTGGACAATCTGGTTGGAGACGTCGTGGTGGTGCGTGACTTCGCCAGCGCGCTGGACCTGATCAAGCGCGAACCTCACTGGCGCTACGTGACGCCCAGCGGTGAGCTCGTGGACGCTTCGGGCGCGGTGGGTGGTTCTCGTGAGCTCGCTCAGGGGACCATGGGCCGGCGGTCCATGGCCGAGGAATTGGGCTCCGAGATGGAGACCCTCGAACAGACGCTGGTCAAGGATCGCGAGCGCATTAACCAGCTGGCGCAGGCCGTGGAATCCAACCTCCTGGCTCACGAGGAGGCGACCCACGAGCGTGAGGCCGCACGCGGCAAGGCGGCGAATGCAAGCGGCGAGGCGCAAACCGCCTCCGCTCGATTGACCGATCAGGAGGCTGTGCGCGAAGAGCACGCTGGCGTGGAGTCGCGCGCACGCGAGGAGTTGGCTGCCTTGGCAACCGACCTGCAGCTCGCCCAGGACAAACGCATCAAGAGCGAGCAGGCCTTCACACAGACCAAAGCCCGCCTAGATGAGGTAGAAAAGACGCGTCGGGGCATGGAGGAAGAGCGCGAGGCTCTCTCCAAGGCGGAGGCCAAGGCTCGAGTGGAGACCACCCGACTGCAAGGCGAGCTGGAAGCTCTGCGCGGGCGCGTGGCGGATAGTATGCGCCGCTGTGAGGAGGACCAGGCCGAACGGGTCCGCGCCGAGGGTCGCTCGGCCAACTTCCTGGCCAATGCGGATCAGGGCGAGCGCGATGCCGAGGCTTTGACCCTGGATGGCCAGACCCTGGCCACCAAGAAGGATGCGCTTGAGGCGCGCCTAGGGGAGCTCCGTGAGTTGGAGCGCAGCGGGGCTGCCCGTACTCGCGAGGTGCGTGCAGAGGCGGAAGACGTACAGCGCAACCTGGACCAGGTTGTGGAGGAGCAATCGGAGAAGCGCCTGTGCGCGCAGAAGGTCGAGCTGGCTCGAGAGGAGCTCCTGATTCGAGCTGATGAGGATCTCAGCCTCCAAGCAAGTGATCTGCGGGAGGACTTCGAGCCCGAGGCCGAACTGGCCCAGGCCGCCGCCATGCAGGCGCTTGAGGAGAGGGTCTCGGAGTTGAAGGCCACCCTGGAGAAGCTGGGGCCTGTGAACACCGAGGCCGTAGATGAGTTGGCGGAGGTCGAGGGGCGTCTGGGTTTCCTGGAGACCCAGTCGGAAGATCTGGCGACCTCACGCAAGACCCTGATGGACACCATCGAGAAGATCGATGAAGAGAGTCGCCGGCTGTTTGAAGAGACTTTCGCCATCGTGCGCGAGAACTTCCGCACCATCTTCCGACAGCTCTTCGGTGGGGGGCAGGCCGACGTGATGCTCGAGGAGGGCGTCGACGTGCTGGAGGGTGGCGTGGAGATTGTCGCCCGCCCGCCGGGGCGCAAGTCCCTCTCCATCGGGCTGCTCTCTGGTGGTCAGCGCTCCATGACGGCATTGGCTCTGCTCTTCGCCGTGTTCAAGACCCAGCCCAGTCCGTTCTGTGTGTTGGACGAAGTCGACGCCGCCTTGGACGATGCCAACATTGACCGTTTCCTGGGCATGCTGAATGGCTTTGCTACGACGACCCAGTTCATTGTGGTCACGCACAACAAGGGCACCATGTCCGCCTGCCAGTCGCTGTTCGGCGTGACCATGGAGGTGAAGGGCGTCTCGCGCTTCGTCTCCGTGGAGCTGGATGACGTTGAGGAGTTTGCGCCCGGAGAGACCACGGGCACCTCGCGGCCCGGCGCCGATGCCATGGATGAGGAGAGCCGCGAACCTGTGGTGGAGATTGTCCCTGCGAGTCCGACGGTTCCCTCCAGTCCGGAAAGCGTGGGTGATTCGGTGGGCGTCAGCTCGGCGCAGGACTAGTTCGGCGCGGGCCTGTGCCCACGGTTGCCGGGCGCAGGGGAAACGCTCCGGATTCCGGGTGATTACTGGCCCTGAGCTGGTGCGCGGAGGGTGGATGCGACCCGCGGAATAGGCCTCTGAGGCTCTTGGAGGGGGTGCCGCGGAACTCCCGAAGGCGAGGCTCATGCTCGCCCGGATCACCGGTCGACTACTGGAGGGTCATTCTCCTCCCCCTTCCCCTCCCCCGGGAAGGGCCAGCCCCTGATCGACCCCATGACTGATCCCCAATCCAATCTGTTCGAGTTGGTTCAGAATCAACACTCCCCAGAGTCTCATGCCGCCCTGCAGTGGGAGGGATCCCTCTGTGAGTACATGCAGAAGGTTGAGGAGACCCCGCGCCACGCGCGCAATGCCTGGCAGAGGATGCTGGACATGATCGAGTCCCACGGCAGGGACTCCGTGGTCGGCCGCAAGCGCGCCAAGCGCTGGCATCTGTTCAGCGATCCCTTCACTGAGGGCCGTGATGCCATCTACGGTCTGGACGGCCCGCTATCCGAGCTGGTTGACGTGATCCGTGCCGGTGCCCGGGGCCTTGGCCCGGAGCGTCGCATTCTGCTCCTGCACGGGCCTGTGGGCTCGGCCAAGAGCACCATTGCCCGCCTCCTGAAGTCAGGGCTGGAGCACTACACCCATACACCTGACGGAGCGATCTACACGTTCTCCTGGCACGTGGATGGAGAGGTGATTGACTCGCCGATGAACCAAGATCCCTTGCTCCTCATTCCGCAGGAGCAACGATCCGAGGTGGCGCGGCGCTTGAACGATCGCTTGCAAGCCGAATACGAGCTGCGTATCGAGGGCGACCTCGACCCCGTCAGCCGCTTCTACTTCAGTATGCTCATGGATCGCTACGAAGGGGACTGGACCAAGGTCATGGAGCACGTCCGCGTGCGTCGCTTCGTCTTCAGCGAGGCAGACCGAGTGGGCCTCGGCACCTTCCAGCCCAAGGACGAGAAGAACCAGGACTCGACGGAGCTGACCGGCGACCTCAACTTCCGCAAGATCGCTGAGTACGGCTCCGATTCCGACCCGCGAGCCTTCAATTTTGATGGAGAGTTCAACGTGGCCAACCGCGGCCTGGTTGAGTTCGTTGAAGTGCTGAAGCTCGACGTAGCCTTCCTGTACGACCTCCTGGGTGCGACCCAAGAGCACTCCATCAAGCCCAAGAAGTTCCAGCAGACCTCCATTGACGAGGTCATCCTGGGCCACACCAACGAACCCGAGTACCGCAAGCTGCAGAACAATGAGCTGATGGAGGCCTTCAGGGACCGCACCATCAAGATCGACATCCCCTACAACCTGAACCTGTCCAGCGAGGTGGAGATCTACCGCCGCCGCTATGGGGACCGGCGTACCGCCCAGCGCGGCATGGCGCCCCACACCCTGGAGCTGGCCTCCCTGTGGGCCGTGCTCACTCGGCTGGAGGACCCCACGCACCCCAGCCTCTCGCTGCTCCAGAAGGCGCGACTGTACGACGGTCAGGAAGTGGCGGGCTTCACACCCGAACAGACCCTCGAGCTGCGCGCCGCCGCGATTCGGGAAGGTCTGACCGGCATCAGTCCACGCTTCGTGCAGGATCGCATCGCCACCTGTCTGGTGGGGGACAAGGCCATCATCCACGCCCCGGACGTTCTTGATGCTATCGAGAACGGGCTCGGACATCACTCCATGATTACCTCCGAAGAGCAACGCAAGCGTTACTTGGAGCTGGTGGCCGTGGTGCGTGAAGAGTACGAGTCCATGGTCAAGCACGAGGTGCAGGTGGCCATCGCCTCCGACCGCGAAGCGATTGATCGCCTGTGCTCGAACTACCTGGATAGCGTGCGCGCTTACACCACCTGCGAGAAGCTCCCCGCGGAGCAAGGCCAGGGCCACGATCCGGATGAGCGTCTCATGCGTGCCATCGAAGAGAAGGCCGAGATCCCCGAGTCCCGCAAGGATGACTTCCGGCACGAGTTGATGAACTACATCGCGGCCGTGCACCTTGAGGGAGAGACCTTCGACTACCGCAAGAACAAACGCCTTACCCGCTCCCTTGAGCTCAAGATGTTCGAGGATCGACGCGACTCGATTCAGCTCACCAGCTTGGTCTCCTCGGTTGTGGACCCCGAGGCCGAGCAGAAGATCTCCGTTATTCGCCGTCGGCTCATGGAGCAGTTCGGGTACGACGAGTCCTCAGCCAGCGAGGTGCTGCGCGAGGTCGCCGATCTCTTCGCACGGGCCGACGTTGAGCCCGAAGAGCCCTCCGATCAGGAGGCTGCGGCGTAGGCCAGAGCCATGGGGGGACATGTCTACCGCATGGAGCGTGACCGCGCCCGCTTCCGCGACATCGTGCGTGGACGCTTGCGGCAGGACTTGCGCAAGTACCTCTCGACCTCTGAGCTCCTCGGCCGCCAGGGCAAGCAGACCATCTCCATCCCCATTCCCCAAGTGGAGCTGCCACGCTTTCGCTATGGGGACAACTCGGGCGAAGGCGTCGGTCAGGGCCCCGGGGAAGAGGGCGATCAAATGGATGGGGACGGGGCCGAGGGCGCCGGTAGTGCCGGCGAGCAGCCCGGTAAGCACATCCTCGAGGTGGAGGTGGACCTGGCTGAGCTGGCTGAGATGCTCGGTCGCGAATTGGCCCTACCGAACATCCAGCCCCGTGGTTCCCGTCAGCTCCACACTGAGGGCGGGCGCTATACGGGCATCCGCACCCAAGGACCCGACTCCCTGCGGCACTTCAGACGCACGTATCGCCGGGCACTCAAGCGCACCATCGCCAGTGGTGAGTGGGACCCCAAGGATCCGCGCGTCGTGCCGATGCGGGACGATCAGCGCTTCCGCTCACGGCGGACGCACCCCGAGCCCGAGTCCAGTGCAGTGATTTTTCACATGATGGACGTCTCCGGGTCCATGGGGCGCGAGCAGAAGGACATCGTGCGTATCAAGGCCTTCTGGATCGATACGTGGCTTCGCAGCCAGTACAAGAACATCGAGGTCGTCTACATCGTGCACGACGCGGTCGCCAAGGTTGTGGATCAGGAGGCCTTCTTCCACTTGCGTGAGTCCGGTGGGACGAAGATCAGCTCGGCCTATGAGCTGTGCCTGAAACAGATCCAGGAGCGCTACCGACCCGAGAACTGGAACATCTACCCGTTCCACTACTCCGACGGGGACAATTGGTCCGCTCGGGACACGGCGCGCTGCGTCGATCTCCTGCGCGAGGAGATCCTGCCCTGCGCGAACCAGTTCTGCTACGGACAGGTGAAGAGCGCCTACGGCTCCGGACAGTTCAAGAAAGACCTGGACCACGCCCTGGGCCATGACGAGCAGGTTATTACGACCGCGATCCACTCCCGTGAGGGCATCGCCGAGTCCATCCGAGCCTTCCTGGCGGAGGGACGCTAGTCATGGCTACGGGAGGCCATCTGCCTGCAGAGTTGCGGCGTCAGGCGCGTGTCACCGAGGCGGCGGCGCGCGAGGTGGGGTTGGACTTCTTCGACGTCGTGTTTGAGATGCTCGATGCCTCCGACGTAAACGCTGTGGCGGCCTATGGGGGGTTCCCCGTGCGCTATCCCTCATGGCGCTTCGGAATGGACTACGAGCGTCTGCAGAAGGGCTACGACTACGGCCTTTCCAAGATCTACGAGCTGGTCATCAATAATGATCCGACCTACGCCTACCTGGTGCGCTCCAACTCCATGATGGAGCAGAAACTGGTTATGGCCCACGTAATGGGGCACGCGGACTTCTTCAAGCACAACGTGTGGTTCGGGCCGACACAGCGCTCCATGGTGGAGCAGATGGGTCACCACGCCGCTCGCATCCGCAGCTTCGTCGAGGCCCATGGCCAGGACACGGTTGAGCGCTTCTTGGACATCGCCTTGGGCCTAGATGGCTTGATTGACCCGTACCTACCCTTGCGCGAGTCCCGCCGTTCGGAGCGCCAGCGCGCAACCATTCAATCCCGCGCCGAGCGAGCTCGCTTGGACTTCGAGCAGCACTGGGGGGATAGTGCGGCGTCCACACGCCCCGGACCGCGACCCAGCCGCTCAGCTCCGACCACCCCTTCCAGCGATGACCTGCCGACCTTTGACGTCCTGGGATTCCTGGTGGAGCACGCGCGTCTACCTGATTGGAAGGTGGAGATCCTGCGCATTGTGCGAGCCGAGGCGTACTACTTCGTTCCCCAGCGCCTGACCAAGATCATGAACGAGGGCTGGGCCAGCTACTGGCATTCGCACCTGCTCACCCACGGTCTTCTCGATCCCTCGGAGATCGTGGATTTTGCCGACTGCCACGCGGGCGCGACCGCCGTGGCTCCCGGCCAGCTCAACCCCTACAAGCTGGGCATCGAGCTCTTCCGCCACGCTCACGCGCGCGGGGACGACCTGTTCCAACTACGCCGGGTACACAACGACGTGTCGTTCATCGACCACGTGGTAGACGAGGAGTTCGCCCAGACCAACCAGCTGTTCGTCTATCGCCGTAATGCCCGCACGGGCAAGAACGTCGTCGTGGACAGGGATTGGGTGACGATCAAGGAGCAGCTGCTCAGAGAGCTCTCCTGGGGTGGCAGCCCCCGCATCCAGTTGGCGGAGGCTGACGCGGACGGAGAGGGCGGGCTGCTCCTCGTGCACCAACACGAAGGCCGCGATCTGAAGCTCGACGAGGCCGGGGAACAGCTGAAGACCCTGGCGCAAGTCTGGGAAGGGCCGGTGCACCTCCTGACCCTCGAGGAGGGAGTGGGACGCCGCATTTCAACGGATGGCCATGAGGTTTCCGTGATCGAGACCACCCGCGCCCAGGACGTCTGCGGCGGGGAAGAGTCGCCGCAAGCCTCCTAGGCTGCCCGAACTCACCCCGGTGCTTGCATCGCCTTCGTCAGGGCGCGATTCTGGGCCCATGGTCTTTCAGCATGAGTTTTCTTGGTCCGCATCGCGGGCCTCCGGTTTCGCCACCTGTCGTCGGCGTTACTACTTTGACTACTACCTCTCTTGGAACGGTTGGAACGCCTCGGCTCCCGAGGAGCGTCGCACGGCTTACCTGCTCAAGAAGATGACGCGCATGCCCATGCTGGCCGGCGATCTCGTGCATCAGGCCATCCAGCGTTGGTACCAGGGGCGGGAGCAAGGCCGGGTGGGGACCCTGGAGGAGTGCACCGGGTGGGTCACGGATCAGCTGCGCTCCAAGTACAAGGAGTCGCGAGATGGGAAGTGGAAGATGCGTCCCGCCAAGCTGTGCCATCTCGCCGAGCACCAGTACGGTGAGTCCTGTGTGGATGAGTCCGGGTCGGAGGCGGCCGACTACGGCAAGCGCTTCCTGGAGCGCATGCACGGCGCCTTGACCTGCTTCTTCGAGAGCCCCGAACTGGAGGGTGCGCGCAAGGTGGAACCCCAGGACACCCTGGCTTGCGAGGACATGTCCACCTTCGACCTGTTCGGCACGAAGATCTACGCCGTGCCGGACCTGGCCTACCGGGACGGCGACGGGCGGGTGCAGATCCTGGACTGGAAGACCGGCTCGCCGCGTGAAGCCGACCGCTTCCAGCTGGCCATCTATGCCTTCTACGCCCAGGACAGGTGGGGGGCCGAGCCGACGGAGGTGGTCTGCAAGGACGTCTATCTGGGCCGGAACGAAATCGTGGAGCAGGCCTACGACGGCGACCAATTGGACGAGGTCATGGGCCGCATCGAATCGTCCATGGCCCAGATGCGTGCCTTGCACTTCGACGCGGATGCTGGGGTGGGCGACGTGGAGGATTTCCCCATGACCGCCGAGGACGAAGAGGGCTTGCAGGAGTGCCGCTCTTGCAACTATAGAGAGCTCTGCGCCCGCCCCTAGGGCGCCTCAGGATCCAACCCGTGAGCTGTCCACCTTCCGATCAACCCTCCAGCGTCCTACCGCTGGTGTCCGTGCTGATTCCGACCTTCAACGGCCTGGATTACCTCAAGCGGTTGTTCCCAGTCTTGCGCAGCCAGGCCCTTTCTGGGGGTGTGGAGCTGTGTGTGGTGGACTCCTCATCAAGTGATGGGACTGCGGAGTTTCTGATGGCCGAGTGCGAGAGTGGCGCGTGGAGCGCGGGAGACCTGCGAGGCATCAGTGTTCGGACCATTGAGCGGGAGAAGTTCCATCACGGGCGTACGCGCAACCAGCTGGCGGAGATCGCGCGCGGGGAGTTCTTGGTGTTTCTCTCCCAGGACGCCTTGCCGCGGGGGACGAGTTTTCTGGCGACACTCTTACAGCCGTTCGAGGAGGAGAGGGTTGCTGGCGTTACGGCAAGGGTTCTGCCCGAGCCCAGCCACGATCCCCTGACCCGGCGTACCGTTCTCAAGGATCCCCAGGCCAAGGCCGTGGGGCACGAGTGCTCCCTGGAGGGCGCGCGCTCCTTCGACTCGCTGAGCGGGGCAGAGTGCCTCGATCTGCTGCGCTTCAACAACGTCTCCAGCGCCATTCGTGCCTGCGTGTTCAGCGAGATCCCCTTCCCCGAGGTGGACTTCGGCGAGGACTATGCCTGGGCCGAGTGTGCGCTCCGCGCTGGTTGGAAGACGGTCTTTGCACCCGAGGCCGTTGCCCTGCACTCGCACCGCTACGGTGCGCGCTCAGCCTTTGAGCGCTACCGTGTGGATGCCCGCTTTCACGCCACCAGCCACGGTCTTCGCCTGCGCCCCACCCTGCTCAGCGCGCTGCGCGGCATTGTGTATGAGGTCGGGGCGGATGCGCGCTTCATCTTGAGCGGTGGCGGCGCTCCATGGCACCTCCTGCGCTCTCCCGGACTGCGAACGGGGCAGATTCTGGGGCAGTGGGTGGGGAGTCGCTCCCGGGTCTCCGATCCCGCCCGAGAACCCGAAAATCCCCCTGGATCCCCGTCCGGGGCGGGGTAGGTTTCATCCCTACCCTGTCTACGATGCGGTCTGTCCAATCGATATCCGTGCTCATGCCCACATGGCAGGGAATGGCCTTCCTGGAGCGAGTTCTTGGAGCTCTTGCCAGCCAGCGCTGTGACCTGCCTTGGGACTTTTGGGCCATCGACTCGGGTTCCACCGATGGGACCTACGAGTGCCTGCAATCCTGGCGTGAACGGTTGGGGGTGGAGGTTCATCTGCATCGGATTCACCCCACCCAATTCAACCACGGGGATACGCGTAACCTCCTCGTCGCCCTGAGCGGTGGAGATCTGTGTGTGTTCCTAACCCAGGACGCGATCCCTTCGGGGCCGGACTGGCTCGCGACTCTGGCGGCCAACTTTGGCGCATCGGCGACGGTGCCGGTCGGAGCGGCCTACTGTCGCAACGTTCCCCGCAGCGATGCGCCCACTCTGACGCGATTGCTCTGCGCTAAGGATCCGGGTTATGCCGAGGAGGGCAAGCTGACGGTCCTTCCGGACGAGGAGACCTATGCCGCCCTCGATGCCGACAGCCGCCGTCTGCTGTACAACTTCAACGACGTCGCCTCGGCGCTGCCCCGAGAGCTTTGGGAGCTGCACCCGTTCCCACGCACGGCCTTCGGGGAGGACGTCTTACAGGCCCGTGCCATTCTGGAAGCGGGCTTCGCCATCGCCTATGACGCCGATGCCACGGTGGAGCACAGTCACGACTATGATGCCCGCGAGACCTTTGCCCGCGGCTGCATTGACGGCCGGTTCAACGCCCAGTGGTTGGACCGCGTGTGCTTGGCCAGCGAGCGGGACGTGGACGTGCTGTCTGAGCGCTTGCGGCCCGGCGATGAGGCGGACGTCGAGGCGTTACAGCTGGAGCCCGCGGCCAGCGCGGAGCTGAAGACTTCCATGGCGGCCTTGCGATTGGCGGCCTTCAGTGGTCTGGAGCAGGGCGGACGCACACTCACGCGCTTTCCCTCGACGGCCTTCAACGCCGGGCGCGAGCTCTCGATTCTATTCGTGGTGCACGGTTTCCCCCCGGACACCTGGGCCGGGACCGAGGTCTACACTCTGAACCTGGCCCTGGAGCTTCAGCGCAGGGGCCACACCGTGAGCCTGTTCGTGCGCGGGCCCGCAGGAGACCCCGCCGACCCCGAGTTGTCCGTACGGGAGGAGAGCGTCGAGGGGCTGCGGGTGCTGCGCCTCGTCCACCGACTGGAACATGCCCGCCTATCGGAGAGCTTCAGTAAGCCGGCCGTGGAGCGTGTGTTTGAGCGCGTCCTGGATGCGGAGCAGCCCGATCTCGTTCACTTCCAGCATCTGATCCACACCTCCGTGGGCCTGGTCGATGTGGCGCGCGCGGCGGGCAAGGCCACTGTGGTGACCTGTCACGACTATTGGGCCCTGTGTGCCCGAGTCCAACTGATCCGTCCCGACGGTCAGCGCTGCGGGGGCAACATGGGCGCGGGCTGCCTGCCCTGCGTGAAGGACCGCGCGCCTGCGGAGATTCCCTTGGCCCGGCTCCTGGGGCAAGCGGCCCCCGGCCCCCTGCGCGGTATGGCCGAAGCCATGCGCGCTACCCCCGGGGCGCCGCCAGCGTTGCGGCGTACGGCAGAGGAGTACCTCGACCTGTGCGAGCGTGAAGAAGTAGTACCTGCGGCCTACGCCGCCTGCGACCTGATGATCAGCCCCAGTCGCTACCTGCGCGGCGTGTATCTCGAGTCAGGGCACTTTGATCCCGAGCGCTTGATCTTCTCTGAGAACGGCCTGCGCACCGATCACGTACAGGCCTTGCAGAAGACCCCCGACCCCGAGGGGCGGCTGCGCTTCGGTTTTGTGGGCTCCCTCGTGTGGTACAAGGGGGTCGATGTGCTCGTGCGTGCCATGCAACGCATGACAGCAGAAGAATGCGTCCTGCACGTCTACGGTGATTTCCAACCCGAGTCGGATGAACACCATGCCGAGTTGGCTCGTTTGGCCGATGGCGCCCAGGTTGAATTCCATGGCCGCTTCGACAACTCGAAACTCTCAGAGGTTCATGCGCAGATTGACGTCCTCGTGGTCCCGTCTCTGTGGGTGGAGAACGCGCCGGTGACGATTCAAGAGGCGTTCCTCACGGACACTCCACTGCTCGTCAGCGATATCGGTGGCATGGCGGAGTACGTTCCTGATGGTCAGAACGGTCTTCAATTCCGGGTGGGGGATGACGAGGACCTCGCCAGAAAGATGCTTCGTCTCCTCAGTGAACCGGGCCTCATTGGGGATCTTTCAACCTCATTCCCCGAGGTGAAGACCATGGTTCAGAATGCCGCGGAGATGGAGTTCCGCTACCGTGCCCTCTGCAGTCGGGTGCGCGAGGTGCGCAGCACGGCGCGCGAGTTTCGTGCCAGCGAGTGTGCCCGGCGTGGCGGCCCCGTGGTTTCCCAGGGGGAGGACCTGTTGCTCCTCAGACCCGGCGGGGCCTTTGTGGAGTACGACCTGGGTCACATGGAGCCGGGGGCGGTCCTGTTGCACCTGACCCTGCTGGCGCTGGGTAGCGAGAGCGACGTGGAGCAGGGTGGGCACCTGACTCTGGATGGGGTCGAAATCGGCAGAATCCCGGCCTTTACCGCCGACGGGTGCGACCAAAGCCCCACCCTCTCATTCGAGGCACAGCTGAAGGCTGGCGGCGGGCGGCTGCGCATTGAGTCCGCGCTCGAGCCGGGTCAATCCGAGGCCCATCTGCGCATCGTGCGACTGGTGGTCGATCGTGCGGTCCGGGTTGTGGATACTGCGGGGGCATCATGAGCACATCTCCAAAGGACCCTATTGAGGTGCAGCAGGGGCACTTGGACGTGCCGTCCACCCCGCCCCTGGACGACTCCCAGTTGCCCAAGGTGTCGATCATCATCCTCAACTGGAATGGTCGGCATCATTTAAGCGGCTGCTTCGAGAGCCTTGGGACCCTCGACTACCCCGAGGCTCTCTATCGTATCCACCTGATAGACAACGGATCTGACGATGGATCGGTGGAGCTGATCCGCCGCGATTTCGGCAACGTCGAGTTGCACCAGAACGAGCGCAACCTGGGCTTCTCCAGGGGCTGCAACCAGGGCAGCGAGTTGGCCCAGGATGCCAAGATACTGATCTTCTTGAACAATGACATCCGGGTGGACGCGTCCTTCCTGCGGCGGTTGGTCGGGCCTATCGTTCGTGGGCAATGCGAAGCTACGACTGCCAAGATGCTCTCTTGGGATGGCCAGCGCATCAACTCCGCTGGCGGGGGCATGAACTTTCATGGCATCGGGATCCAGCGAGGGTATGAAGAGGAGCCCGCGGAGACCTACGATCAGGCGCGCCTGAGCTTGTTCGCCTGTGGCGGTGCCATGGCCATGGATGCAGAGGTGTTCAAGAAGGTGGGGCGCTTCGACGAGGAGTTCTTCGCCTACTACGAAGACGTGGATCTGGGGTGGCGTACCTGGGTCATGGGCTACTCGATCCGCTACGTACCCGAGGCCGTGTGCTACCACCATCACTCCAGCACCTCGGGCCGCGTGCCCACCGAGCGGCTGCGCGTGCTGCAGGTGCGCAATCCCCTGTTGGCCTGCTTCAAGAACTATGACGATGCGAACCTGGCCCGCATCCTGCCCAGCATGTTGGCCCTGGCCACGCGCCGTTGCTATCTGGCTTCCGGCTTGGGGGATGCCCCCGACTACCGCATCGAGAACATGCGTAGCCTGCCCGCGGGATCGTGGCTGGGGAGGTGTTGGAGGGCGCTTGGGACCCGCCTGCGCGGGGTGCCGAGCCTGCCCCCCGTGGCCGCAGCTGATCTCGTGGCCATCAACGATCTTGTGGGGCGCTGGGAGCATTGGTCCGCCCGCCGCGCCGACGTCCAGGGCAAGCGCCGCCGTTCAGATGAGGAGATCCTGCGCTTGTTCCTCCATCCCATGTGGTGCATTGAGCAGGAGAGCGGTTACCGTGAGCTACACGAGGGGTTGGCCAAGTTTGCTGGGCTTAAGGAGATCTTCGCCGGCCTGACCCACTTAGAACATGAACCCCGGAGCTGAATTGATGCAGTCAGGACCAGACACGATGGAGGTGCGGCCGTGAAGCTCTCCGTCGTCATGCCCATCTTCAACGAGGAGCGTACCCTCGAGGAGATCGTCCGGCGCGTCCTTGCCACGGAGTACGAGATCGACCTGATTCTGGTGGACGACGGATCCACGGACGGCAGCCGCGAGATCATGAAGCGCCTGGAGTCCGAGCACGCTGGCATCCGCTGCTTCTATCATGAGCGTAACCAGGGCAAGGGGGCCGCGCTGGGAACCGGCTTCAAGGAAGTGGTTGGCGACGTTGTGGTGATCCAGGACGCCGACCTGGAGTACGACCCCCAGGACTACAAGATTCTGTTGCACCCCATCGAGGAGGGGCATGCGGACGTCGTCTACGGCAGCCGCTTCCTGGGGGGGCGCTACGTACGCGTGCACCTGTTCTGGCACTACGTGGGCAACCGCATGCTGACCCTGCTCAGCAACATGCTCACGAACCTCAACCTCTCGGACATGGAGACCTGCTACAAGGCCTTCCGTATCGACGTGGCCCGCAAGCTGGACATCCAGTCCCGTAGCTTCGCCGTGGAACCCGAAATGACCGCCAAGGTGGCGCGCATGGGGGTGCGCGTGTACGAGGTTCCGATCCGCTACGCTGGCCGAGACTACGCCGAGGGCAAGAAGATCGGGTTCAAGGACGCGGTGCTCGCCGTCCTGGCCATCATCCGCTGGCGCTTCTAGCAGAGCCGGGCGCCCTTGGAAGTGTAGTAGGCAGCCAGCTCTTCACGCAGTGGGGCCATGAACCGGCGCGCCATTCCGCCACTCCAGTTGCGGCCTTCAATGCCCCGCTCCGCATAGTGCGCGGAGGCCACCCCATCGAAGGCCTCCGTCGCGGCCGAGACCTCGCCATCGCTGGCGTAGCGGTCGTGGTGGAGGACTGCCGAGAGAGGCAGGCGTGGTCGGCCTTCGGGTTGCTCTTCGGGCGTGCCTACGCAGAGCCCGAACAGGGGCCAGGCTCCCCGAGGTAGCTCCAGGAGTCGGTCCACATCAGCCAACTGATTGCGCAGCCCGCCGATGAAGCAGATTCCCAGGCCCTCGGATTCGAAGGCCAGGGCCAGGCTCTGGGCGAAGAGGCTGGCGTCCACTACGGAGACCAGGAAGCCCTCCAGGTTCTGGACGTGATCGCATCCGGCGCTCTCTGCGAGCAGGAGGTGGCGGCGGCTATCCGCTAGGACGACAAAGAACGCACCGGCAGTGTGGACCTGGGCCTGTCCACCGCAGAGCTCCGCCAAGGTCTCCCGTTCTGCAGCGTCGTGGACCTGTAGCAGACTGTACGCCTGGATCCAACTGGAGGTGGAGGCCATCTGGGCTGCGCCCACACAGCGCTCAATCACTTCCGTGGAGACGGGTGTCGGCTGGAAGGCGCGCACACTGCTGTGGGCGGTCATGCAATCTTGAATCGGGTTCGCCATTCCCGGACCCTACCCGCTGGCGCCCCTGGCGAGAACAAGGGCCAACGGCCTCCGGCGCTCAGACCTCCAGGTTGTCCCCGATCTCGTGCTGGCTGGCCACCAGGACCTCGACCTCTTCGCGCCCGATCTTCTGCAGTGCCCCGTGGGCGGCCTCCAGAGCGAGCTCGGGCGTGTTGTTCTTGGCCGACAGGTGCGCCAGGACCAGGGTGTGAAGGTTCGGGCCTGCCAGTTGCACCAGCATTTCCGCGGCCTGCTGGTTGGACAGATGTCCGCGATTGCCGCTCACCCTGCGTTGCAGCGCGGCCGGGTAGGGGCCCGTCTCCAGCATGTGCGGGTCGTAGTTGAACTCCAGCACCAGTACGTGGGCTCCCTGCAAGCCGCGCACCACTTCGTCCTTAACGATCCCCAGGTCCGTGACCACGCACAGCACCCGCCCACGGTGCTCCACCCTGAAGGCTACGGTCGGGTCGCAGTCGTGGGGCAGGGGCACGCTGGAGTAGCGCAGGGCCTGGTCGGGTTCTTCTTCCGCCTCGGGCTCGAAGCGGTGTTCGCCGCCTATGTCCAGGGTGTGGTAGCGCCGGGCACGGGAGAGGCTGCGGTGCTCCATGTTGGCCAGGGCGCAGTGGACCGTGGCGTCGTGGCTGCGGGCGATGGAGCTTGCGCTGCGGGCATGGTCCAGGTGGGCGTGGGTGATCAGCAGGTGGTCTAGGCTGCGGGGTCCCATGCCGGCTGCGCTCAGGCGCGATCGCATCTCCTTGCCCGAGAGGCCCGAGTCCACGAGCAGGGCCGTCTCACCCGCACGCACCAGCGTGGCGTTGCCGCGGCTACCGCTCGAGAGAACCTGAACGTGCATGACTAGTGGGCTTCAACCCGCGAGGTGCGCCAGGCGATGGCCAGGGCGAGGACCGTGAGCAGAGCGCCAATACGCAGGGACCAGGGCTCGTAGTGTGTGCGCACGGTCACGTCGCCGGCCGGGACGCGCACGGCCCGCAGCAGACCCTGGGCTTGCACGATGGTGGCGTCCTCGCCGTTGACGATGGCCTTCCATCCGGGCTGGAAGCTGCCGTCCATCACCAGCCATCCTCCGCTCGTGCCTGTGATCTTCACGTCAAGTCTGGTGGGGGTGGGGCGAGCCCAGCGCACCTCGCCGGCGCTCCAGTCCGGGGCAGCGTCCGACGGCTCCACCAGAGGAGGGAACAAGAGGCCCGTGTCATCCCGATCACCCCCCGGATCGGGGAAGACCGCAAATGGCAATTGCGCACCGAGGTCCCGCCGGTGCACGTGGAAGCCCTCCTGGCCGAAGACGTGCTCCAGCCGCGGATGTTCGATGGGCTCGGTGGCCAGGATGCACGTTACGTTCATCACGTCCAGCAGGGGATGGCCCAGGTGTTCGGGATCCGACAGGCGGCTCGCCCCGCTGCGGTAGCCGGAGAGTGGGTCGACCTGGGCCAGAGCGTTGACCCAGTCCGCCGGAGTGAAGACCACGTAGGGCGTCAGGTCACCGATTCCGTAGGCCTGCAACAGGTTCGGGCGCGCCAGCCTCTCGACCTCGGACACGCCCGATGCGCTGCGGTCCAGGCGCAGGACTCGTCCGCTGCCCGTCGCTTCGCGCACCGCGTCCATGGCGGCCGAGGATGGAAAGAGCCCCGCCTCGAGGTTGACGGGCCGGTGGCTGGCGCGACTGAGTCTCCACCCTTCTCCACCCACCAAAAGGAACCAGGGCAGGAGAGCCCAGGCGGCGTGCCGCGAAATGGAGGAACCTCTGCGGCCCATGATCCAGGTCGCCAGCCCGGCCAAGGCCACGGCCAGAGTCCATCCGATGAGCCAGTGACTCTCGCTCTCCAGTCGTTGGGCGGCGAGAGCCAGATCCGCCCCGGCAAGATGCTCCTGGGCGGTTTCGAGACCCACGGCGTAGCGCTGCGCCAGGATGGACGTGGCCTGCTCCGACCCCAGTGCTTGGGCCTGCTTGCCCAGGTAGAGCCCCATGCCGAGGGCCATGGAGCAGCCCAGGGCCAGGCACGTGCCTGCTCGCCGACTCCCCCCGCTCAGCTCTTCCAGTCCCAGTGCCGCCAGCCAGACCCAGAGCAGGGGGGTGAGCAGGAACGCTCGGGTGGGGGCACCCGAGCCCAGTCCCGGGAGGCCATGCAGCCAGCTCATGGGTGGCCACCCCAGACCAAATCCCAAGCCGAGGAGCAGCAGGGCGCCCGGAACGAGGGAGCGCTTCGGCCGCGAGCACAATCCGACCAGAGCCAGGAGGAACACCGCCAGGCCTACGTGCATATTCCACTCGAGTCCGTTGGCCTCCAGGGTCTGGGTCAGGTTGTCAGGTGAGCAAAGCCAAAGAGCCAAGGGATGAGACGGGGCGAAGAACGGATCGGATGGCAGGCCAAACATGCCTGGTGCGAGCAGGGTGCCCAGGGATTCGGCGGGGGCCGTTTGGGTGGGGGCGTCCCCCGAGGTCAGGCTGCGCTCGGCTCCACGGAGACTCTCCGCCATGGGCAGGAGCCCCACCCCGGCTGCAGCGACGCCCAGGATCACGAACCCGACCAGGGCCGCGAAGCGACCCATATGGCCCTTGGAAAAGGCAAGCCCCGCCAGGGTCAGACCACCCAGGGCAAAGACCGCGAGGGGCGGAAAGCCCGCCAGGAAAGAGAGCGCGGTGAACACGCACAATCGCAGGCCAGCCCCCTGCGTTCCCGCCAAGACTCCTTGAGCCGCGAGCAGGCACCATGGGAACCAGGCCACGGCGGCGAGCTTCATTCCGTAGTGGGCGCCAAAGAGGCTCAGCCCACCCGCTTGAATGGCCCAGCCCGCGAGCAGTGCCGAGCCCAGCCGAAGGCCCTGGCGGCGTAAGAACAGGGCCGCGCCCGCGCCCAAGAGGAACAGGTGCATGAGAGCCAGCCAGCCGAAGGCCCGTGCCGGATGCACAAGAAGGTGCACGAGGTTGGGCGGATACCACGGGGTGACTAGGCTGCCTCCGGCCGTGCCGTACCCCAGGCCAAGTTGGGGATTCCAGGTTGGCAGGCAATTGAGCTCGAACGCGTGACGCACGTGTAGGGCGTCCGTCAGGAACGGAAACAGCCCGTCGACGGTCCAGTAGTTGATCTGCTCTTGGGCCTCGGCGGGGGAGGCCTCGGCCGACAGCGGAGCCAGGCTGGAAGGATGCTGTGGCAGGAACCCCTTGCCGGGCAGAAGGGCGGGTCCGAAGAAGACGACCGGAAGGACGAGCAGCAGGAGCCACGCACGACCCAGCCCGGCATCGGTGCCGGACGCGGGCTGGGAGGGGGACTCCACGCTCGCCGTCATCTGTTCTGGGCTACTGCCATTCGGCTATGAAGACGTTGGTCTCACCGGCTTCGCCCGAGCCACGATTGCTGGAGAAGGCCAGGTAGCGTCCATCAGGACTAAACATGGGGAAGGAGTCGAACTGCTTGCCGCGCTCGCCGTTGTAGAAGGTGATCTGCTCCAAATCCGTGCCATCGGGGCGGATTGAGAACAAATCGAAGTTCATCGCCGGCCTGTTGGGGTCGTGATGGTTCGTGGAGAAGATGATCCGCGAGTCGTCGGGATAGAAGAAGGGTGCGAAGTTGGCCTTGCCGAGGTGCGTTACCTGTTTACGTTCACTGCCATCTGCGTTCGCGACCATGAGCTCCATGTTACTGGGGCGTACCAGTCCAGCTTCAAGCAGTGCACGGTACTCCTTCAGTTCAGCTTCACGCCCTTCAGCACTGAATTGGGTGGAACGCCAGACCAGTTGCTGTCCATCGTGGCTGAAGAATGCACCGCCATCGTAGCCGGGGTCGTTGGTCACTTGACGAACGTCCGAGCCATCCACGTTGCAGGTCCACAGTTCGATGTCCCCCGAACGGGTTGAGGTGAACACCAGTCGATCGCCTGTTGGTGAGATCGTGCCTTCAGCGTCGTAGCCCGGGCCACCGATCAGGGTCTGGGTGTCTCCCGACACCAGGTCCTGGATGTAGATGTCGTACTCGGGGTGCAGCTCCCAGACATAGCCCTTGCTGCGGTCCGGCGGTGCGGGGCATGTCTCGTGGCCCGAATGGGTCGAGGCGAAGAGGACCTTGTCGTCACCGGGGAGGAAGTAGGAGCAGGTGGTCACGCCCTGACCACTTGAAATCTGGCGCGTGGTGCCCTCGGCTTCGGTGACGTAGATGCGGTCGCAGTCCACGCCCTGCTTGGGGCGCCGGGACTGAAGGATCAGGCGGTCACCAGCGAAACTCCAATAGGCTTCGGCATTCTCACCGCCGTCCGTCAACTGCCAGAGGTGCTTGAAGTGCACCTCGCCTTGTTGAATCAGGTCGTCAGCGGGTCTGGCCCCGGAGATCGGGCAGGTGGTCGTGGATGCACAAGAGGCAACCAGAAAGAGGAGCACAAACGGGAGGCGGTTCATGGGTCTCATGAGGGTTTTGAAGTTGGGGGGTCATCCGTATGTGGCTGCGATTCGACGCCGCCACATTGGGGGACGGGATCATACCCGCTGCCCCCGAAGGGGTTGCACCGAAGAACGCGCCAAATCGCCATGGCCGTCCCCCGGAATACACCGTAGGCGTGAATGGCTTCCTGTGCGTATGCGCTGCACGTGGGCTGAAAGCGACAGGTCCGGGGCTTGAGCGGAGAGAGGAAGCGACGGTAGAAGCTGATGGGCAAGGTCACCACGCGGCGGATCCAGACAGTCATGCAGGATCCTCCGACTCGGCCTGTTTCTGCAGCAGTCGCTGGTGGGCCTTGTGGGCCAACATGACCAGCTCGCGCTTCACCTGTTCGAGGTCAGGCTCGAGCTGAGAGGACGCGGGGATCAGGATCAGATCCACCCCTTCGGGCAGGTCCGGGTAGGTCAGGCGGAAGGCCTCACGGAAGATGCGCCGCACCCGATTACGCCGATGGGCGTGCTTCCAGATGCGCTTGCCCACGGACAGGCCCAGGCGTGTCGTACCCAGGCCGTTCTCCATGGCGACGACCAGCAGCTGCTCAGCCCGTGCGCGGCTGCCCTGGCGGTAGGCGCGCTCGAAGTGCTTTCCACTGCGGACACGCATGGAGGGCAGGAAGGACAGGGGGCTGGGCATGGGGAGAGTGTCGCCCCGCTGGGCTGGCCCATAGGATAGGCGCCGTCGCCCTCCGGTCGACCCCCCGGCAGCCTGTGATTCCAAGGGCTGCCCCAACCTCCCATTCATGAGCACTGCAGCGGATACCCAACAGAATCTGATCGGGGGCGAGGGCCTTGCCCCCCGCTCGGGCAGCCACTTCGACGTGCCCGCTGCATCCGGGCTCAGTTCCTGGCCGCGCTCCGACGGGGCCGATCTGGAGGGTGCCCTTGCCAGCCTGCGCTCAGGGTTGGGCCTCTGGGGGGGGATGGATCGGAGTGCTCGTTTGGGCATCTTGAACGCGGCCTGGGCGGCCTTCACGGGGGGGCCGGATCCCGATGGGGCCCTGGCCTCTAGGTTCGGCCTGTCTCAGGCGGAATGCCGGGAGACTCTGCTCGGCGCGGAGGCACAACCTGCTCTCAATCCCGATGTCCTGAGCAGCCGTTTCGAGGGGAGCTCTGAACCCGCCGAAGGCACCGTCGTCTTCATTCGCCTGCACTGGAGCGAGCTGTTCAAGGATCTGTTCGTGTGCGTGGCGGCCGAGCTTCTAGCGGGCCGCTGTGTGCTGCTCGTCAGCGATCCCCGCGTCCCAGGACTCGCGCAGGGCCTGGCGGACCTGTTGCTCGGCGCGGGGCTGGCTCCTGACGCCTTGGCGCTCTTGCACGACGACGGAGAGACTGTGCTGCGCGCGGCTTTCGTGAGCCCGTGGGTGGGCGGCTTTGTCCTCAGCGGATTTGAGCACCAGGAACTGCCGGACAAGCGCGCCTCCGGGGATGGCTTTGGGGAAGGCATCGTCGAGCGCGCCTCCACGGCCTGGAGCTATCGCCTCCTGGCTCCGTGCACTCTGTGCGTGGGCGTCGACGAAGATCCACGGCTTGCCGCGCGGCGCGTGGCAAGCGAGTTGTTTTCGCGCCTTCCTTCCCTTTCAGGCCAACTGCCCGGGATGTCCTCCATCGTCCACGTGCCCCCGCGTCTGTTTTCCGCTTTCACCACCGAACTTCTGCTGGCCCTCGAGCCTCCGGAAGGGGAATCGGTCTCCGACGAGCCCCCCTGCCCGTGGGTCGACGGGGCCTTGGCTACCTACCTGGAACAGACCCTGACCGATGGAATCGACGGGGGAGCAACCTTGATACACGAGGAGCGTCGCCCGTCCTTCTCCGGGGACCCTACCAGCGGTACAATCCAGAGGCTTGTTTTCACCAACGTGGAGAGTGAAATGAGGCTTCTGGAGCACGTCCGGCCCGCCCCGGTAGTGCTCCTCCGGCGGCAGAACTGCGATCCCGCCTCGATTCCTTCCACGGCCTGACGCCATGTGCCTTTCCCCAAGCCCTCGTCTGGGCGACCTCTGCGGATGATTGACCCCAAAAACGTTCACGCCACCCTCAGCCGTCATCAGCTTGCCGATGGTCTGTCCATGGTCATGGATCTGGAGAAGTCCCACGGCTCCTGGTTGCACGATGCGGTCACCGGTGAGGAGTACCTGGATTTCTTCACCTGCTTCGCGAGCTGGCCTGTGGGCTACAACCACCCGGCGACTCTCGACCCCGAGTTCTGTTCGGCGATTGAACTGACGGGCCGTAACAAGCCTGCCAGCTCGGACCTCTACACCACCTACATGGCGGAGTTCGTGGAAGCCTTCGCCACGCGCGTGAGCCCCGAAGGCTTCAACCACCACTTCTGGGTCTCGGGCGGCTCTCTGGCCGTTGAGAACGCTCTCAAGGTGGCCTTTGACTGGAAGGCACAGAAGGTGGGCGTGGACCGGGTGAACGATGGCAATGACCTGGTCGTTCTGCACTTTCGCCAGGCCTTCCACGGACGCTCGGGCTACACCTTGAGTGTGACGAACACCGTACCCGACAAGATCGCCCTGTTCCCGAAGTTCGATTGGCCGCGGGTGCACAACCCCGCCATCGAGTTTGATCTGGAAGGCAACGTCTGCAATGACATCGAGGCCTCCGAGGCAGAGACCTGGGCTGAGATTGAAGCGGCCTGTGAGAAGTACAAGAACCGGGTGGCGGCGATTCTGATCGAGCCCCTGCAGGGCGAGGGTGGAGACAATCACTTCCGCACGGAGTTCTTCCAAAAGCTGCGCGGCTACGCCGACTCCGAGGAGGCGCTGCTGATCTTCGATGAGGTGCAGACCGGGTTCTTCGGTTCGGGTAAGCCTTGGTACTGGCAGCACCACGGGGTGCGACCTGACGTGGTGGCCTTCGGCAAGAAGTCCCAGATCTGCGGAATCTATGCGGGCCCGCGCGTGGACGAAGTGACCGACAACGTCTTTGTGCGCTCCTCTCGCATCAACTCCACCTGGGGCGGCAACCTGGTAGACATGGTGCGCTCCACGAAGTTCATCGAGATCATCGAAGAGGATAATCTGGCCGACAACGTGGCCGCCCGTGGTCAGCAGTTGGTGGGCGGCTTGCGCGGCATTGCCCGCGATCAGGGCCACATCAGCAACGTGCGCGGCCAGGGTTCCATGGTCGCGTTCACTCTGGAGAGCCCCGAACAGCGGGACGAGTGCATCCGTCAGATGCATGCCCGACAGCTGCTTGTGCTGGCTTCCGGCGAGCAGGCCATTCGCTTCAGGATGCCTCTGGTCGTTACAGAGGCCGAGATCGACCAGGCCCTTGAGCGCATCGCGGACTGCAGTCCTGCTGGCGTCTAGTTCATACGAGGGCTCAAAGCCCAAGCCGCAGCGACGCTATGGGGGAGAGTTCCCGGGTGCGATCTTCGGGTGTCCGGCGTGTTAGGTCTCCTGCGCCGTAACCCGGCCTTCGCCCGGCTGTGGATGGCGATGGCCGTCAGTCAGGCTGGCGACTGGCTGAGTCGCGTTGCGGTCCTGAGCCTGATCGCAAGCCTGGGTGGCGCCGATGCCCTGGGACCAGTGGGGATGCTCTATGGCATGGAGTTGGCCCTGCGTCTCTTGCCGACCGGGTTCATGGCTCCGTTGGCCGGGCCCGTGGCCGACCGTTTCTCGCGCCGCATGGTGATGGTCCTAGCCGACCTCGCGCGTGCGGCCGTGGTTCTGTGCCTCCTGCTCGTGGACGAGCCGAGCGAACTTCCCCTGTTGTATGGACTGGTGGCTCTGCAAACCGGCCTGGCCGTTTTCTTCGATGCCGCCCGTTCGGCGGCCTTGCCCAGTGTGGTGCGACGGGAGGATCTTCTGGATGCCCACGCAATCTCAGCTGCCACCTGGAGCACCATGCTGGCTCTGGGAGCCTTCAGTGGAGCCCTTGTGCTGGCTGCAGTTGGTACGCGTGGCGTGTTTATCGCCGATGCCATCACCTTTGTGGCAAGCGCTGCTCTACTGATCGGACTGCCCCTTGCGGCTCCGGTCGAGAACACCCGCCTGTCCTGGAGGCGGGTGCTCACCGGAAGGGACATGAGGGATGCCCTGGCCCACGCGCGGGAACTCGGCATCGGCCGCGTGCTGGCCATCAAGAGCCTCTGGGGAATGGCCGGAGGGTTTCTGGTTCTCCTCTCCGTTCTGGGAAGCCAGCGCTTCGGGGCCGCGGAGACGGGGACTATGGCCGGGGTCGAGGAGGCCGGATTGGCCATTGGCACTCTCTACGCCGCACGTGGGGTGGGGACTGGATTGGGGCCTCTTCTTGCCCGGCGATTTGGCGGGGGAACGGACCGCGCCCTCGTGCGTGCAGTGGCCGTGGGATTCTGGGTGGCCGCTTTGGGTTACGGGATCCTCCCTTGGGCGACGACCATGACGGCCGCCTGCTTGTTGGTACTCGTGGCGCACGCGGGTGGCAGCGCGATCTGGGTCTCCTCTACGGTCCTCTGGCAGCGCCACGTGAGCGATGCCTTCAGGGGCCGGGTGCATGCCTTGGAGTTCCTGGGCTTGACCCTGTCCTTCACCTTCTGGGGGATGAGTCTGGGTTGGCTGACGGACCGCACGGATTCGGTGGATGTGGCCCTGGGAGTGGGCGCCGCCGCCGCCTTCCTGACCGGTTTGTTTTGGCTCGTCTGGTCCCGCAGTCTATTCACAGCCGAAGGGCCCCCGTCCGGGTGACCCTTGGCACAAGCCTTACCCCAGCCCATCTCTCCGTGTCTTCGAACCCGCTAGGATCTCCGCTCGTTCCTGTTAGCCCAACGGTCCTCTGAACCTGCCCTCATGCCTCATCCCGCCCGCGCCCTCAGTATCGGATTTTTACTCTGGAGTGCCGCTACCGCGGCCGGTCAAGAGCCGAGTCAGGGAGCTTTTGAGATGCAGATCGAGCGCGTTCCAGAGGGTACGCAGGTCGTGGCAGATGGCGAACTGGACGAGCCCTTCTGGGCAGAGGCGGCCCGCTTGGGTCCGCTGATCGCAACGGAACCCATCGACGGTGCAGAGCCCACACACCCCACCGACGTGCGGATGGCCTACGATTCAGAGAACTTATACGTGGGCATCGTGTGCCACGACGACCCCAGCGAGGTGCGGGCGCTGCAACGCCAGCGCGACGCCTACGTGCGCTATGACGACGTCGTGGAGATGTGGTTCGACACCTTTGATGACCAGCGTTTTGCGTTCTGGTTTCAGGTCAGTGCTGGAGGATCACGAGGGGACGCCCTGCTCTCCGACTCGGGTTCCGCGTTCAACAAGGACTGGGATGGAATCTGGTACGGGCGCACAAAGACCACGGACCAGGGTTGGCAGGCAGAGATCGTTCTGCCCATCAAGACCTTGGCATTTGACCCGCAGGCCACGCGTTGGGGCTTCAACATGCGGCGCAAGAGGATCGCCAACGGTGAGGACGCTCGCTGGGCCAATGCGAGCGTGGCCTATCGCTTCTTCTCATTGGAAGAGGGCGGTGCCCTTTTGGGCTTGAATGGCCTGGAGCAGGGGCGGGGCCTGGATGTGGTGCCCTACACGAAGGCGGGCTACCGCCAGGATCGGCTGGCGCCTGAGACCCTGACCAGCGCCGACATAGGGCTCGATCTTACCTGGCGCCCGACCCCCGCCATGAACCTGCGCCTGACCACCAACACGGACTTCGCAGAGACTGAAATCGATGATCGGCAGGTGAACCTGACGCGCTTTCCCCTGTTCTTTCCCGAGAAGCGGGACTTCTTCTTGGAGGACGTGGGTGTCTTCCAGTTTGGCCCCTCTTCCTCGCGCCATAGCCGCGGAGGTGGCAGTCGGGGTGGAGGGCTTATGGCCTTCTACTCGCGCAGCATCGGTCGCAACTCCGAGACGGGTTCGGTGGTGCCCCTGTTGGCGGGCCTCAAGTTGACGGGCCGTGCAGGCGACTGGAACGTGGGCATCCTGGAGACGCTTCAGGACTCGACGATTCTGGACGGGGAAAACTTGTCCAAGCAGAACCTTGGCGTGGTCCGCCTCTCCCGCAATCTGGGTGGAGGGAACGCGGCGGGTGTTCTGTTCACCCACGGACGACCGGATGGCGAGGGCGATGCGATGACCGCGGGAGCGGACTTCCGCCTTGGCTCTAGCCGATTCTTTGGTGCTGGCCACTCGGGTAGCCTGTGGGGTTACTTCCTTGCCTCCGAAAATGATGGCGCAGAGTCAGCTAATGCCTTTGGGCTGAAAGCCAACGCCCGCTCGGCCACCTGGGATCACACTCTGGATGTGACCCGCATTGAAGATGGTTTTGATCCGAAGTTGGGCTTTGTACGCCGCACCGGAGTCGATCACCACAGGTACCGGGCCGAATTCACCCACCGCGGAACCGAGGGCGACCTGTTCCGGAGCGTGCGAGCTAGCATTTCGCCTCACTACGACCAGGATCTGTCCGGAGACGAGGATCTACTCCAAGTCCCCTTCAAGTGGCTGGACCTGGAGTTCTGGAGTGAGGACTCCATCTCCATCGAGACCAAGCGCGAGTTCGACGTGCTGGATGCGAGCTTCGAGCTGAGCGATGACATCCTTGTCAATCCCGGTGAGTTCGCGATGACGCGCCACACTCTGCAATTGGATTCCAACGAGCGTCGAGGCTTCATGGGCTACCTGCAGGTTGAGTGGGGGGACTACTACTCGGGCGACATTCTGCGTACGCGCATCTCTCCCGTGCTTCTGCCCTCGGCCCTGTTCAAGTGGAGCCTCGCCTACGACGACATCCGCATTGACCTGGATGAAGGCGACCTACACACCCAGGTTGTTTCAACGGACTTGGATTTTTCGTTCGACCCCGACCTCTCCTGGCAGAACACGGCTCAGTTCGATACGGCATCCGAAGACCTGAGCTTCCAGAGTCGTCTGCACTGGATCGTGGAGCCGGGCCAGGATATGTACCTGGTGGCCCTCTCGGGCTGGGACCGCACCGGTCGCGAGAGCTTTGCGCGGACGGCCGGCGAGGTGGCCCTGAAGCTGACCTACACCTGGCGTTTCTGAGGGCTGGCGCCTAGGAGTGCATCCGCAGCTGACCGCAGGCCGCGGCCCCGTCAGCACCTCGTGAGTGCCGCACGGTGGCGACGAGGCCACCCTCGCGCAGCAAGGTGGCGAAGATCTCGACGTCCTCGGGGGCGGGCCGGTGGTAGCCCAGCCCGCGCGTGGCGTTGTAGGGGATGAGGTTCACCGTTGCCCGTCGACCGCCCAGGCGGCCGACCAGGCGTTCGGCGTGCTGGCTGCTGTCGTTGGTCCCGCCCAGCAGCACGTACTCGTACGTCACCTCACGCCCCGTGACCTCGAACCAGTCGTCGCCAGCGGCGAGGATTTCATCGATGGACGTGCCACGCAGGGCGGGAATGAGCTCGTCGTGCTGGTCATCATCGGGGGTGTGCAGTGAGATCGCCAACTGGAAGCGGGGCTGGCTGCGGGCGGCGCTGTGCAGCCGCTCGGGGAAGCCCACGCTGGAGACCGTGATCTTGCGCGCGCCCAGGCCCATGTGCTCATGGACCTGCTCAAGGGCCAGGGTCAGGTTCTCGTAGTTCAGCAGGGGTTCACCGATGCCCATGACCACCACGCGCCGCAGCTCTCCCAAGGCGCGGCCCTGGGCGAACTGCTCCAGGATCTCGTGGGGTTGGAGGTTGCGTGCCAGCCCGTCTAGACCCGAGGCGCAGAAGGGGCAGGCGACCGGGCAGCCGATCTGGGTAGAGACGCACAAGGTTGCTCCCTGGCCACGCTTGGATCCAAGGGGCGGAATGTGGACGGTCTCAACGCCGCCTCCCTTGTCGGTCTCGTGGGCCGGAAAGTCCAGAAGTAGCTTGGTGGTGCCGTCCCGGGCCTCGACCCGCCGCGTGCAGGTGCCTCCCAGGAGGGGAACCTCGGTCTTCAGGGCCTCACGCAGCCTGGCTGGCAGGCTCGTCATGGAGTCGTAGTCGAGAACCCCCTTGCCCAACAACTGCTCTCGGGCCACTCGAGCATGAAAGTGGCGGCCGCCCAACTCCACGAAGCGCTCCTCCAGGGCTTCCTGTGGCCAGGCCAGGAGTCCGGGATATTCGGGCCCGGGATCCGCGGCGCCGTTGGAGGGTTCAGCCGCCAAGGGGATTTCGGCGCTCAAGTGCGAGTGGCCTTGGCCAGGTGCAAAACCAGCTGGCTGGCGGTTTCCTCGGCCACCATGCGCGCGGCCTGCAGGTCGGGCGGGTTGGCGCCGCCTACGGCCACGTGTCCGCCGCCGCCATGCTTCTCCATCATGGCTCCGATGTTGGCGCGATTCTCGGGGGGGTTCCAGGGGTTCTCACCGCAGGTCACGTGGAAGCCCGCGCGGGTCGGGATGACGCCCACGGCATAGCGTGCCTCGGGGTGGTGGTAGAAGGTCGCGAACCGCTCGCGGCGTACTCGGCTGGAAGAGGCGTCGTAGAACACAACGCCGCCCTCGATCCACTTCACGGTCGAGGGGAAGTGCTCCAGTGCCTTGTCACGGTTGCGCGAGGCGCGTTCGTGGGCTTTCTCCAAGTCCGGTCGGCTTGCCACCGTGTCCAGGTCCTGATCCACCAGGGCCTCGGCCAACTCATCGACCCATGAGGGGCTGGGCGAGACAGTCAATGAGCGGGTAATGCGCAAGGCCGGGTCATCGCCGAAGACGGCTTGATCCACGGATTCGTAGCGGGCGGCATCCACGATGTCCGACCACGTAGCCATTTCCAAGAAGCGCTCGGGGGGATCGAAGTCCCAGTGTTTGCGAGCATGGTCCAGGATCATTGGTGGGCAAGAGGGAGAGGTGTCATCCCAACGCCAACGGTCCGAGGGCTCATATTGGGCCCGAAGCTCCGGAGTCAAGAACGTCGTGGGGTGATGGTCGAACCAGTACTCGGCGCGCGGGTGAAAGTGGAAGTCCACGATGGCGAAGCGCTCGCCGACGCAGAACTCCTCCCAATCCGAGCGCTGGTCGTAGTTGACGCTCTGTAACCGGACGCTGCTCTCACCTCTCTCCCGAAGGATGTGTGTCAGGACTGCCCCAGCACACATTCCATCGAAGTCGCGATGGTAGTGGACCGTGAGGGGTCCCGAATCGACAGGAGTGGATGCCATAGCGCCCAGTGTAGCCGCCCCGGGTGCTCGAGGGGAACGCTATGCACGCGTCCGAGCGTCCCAGGTTCGGTTCAGGCGCTCTCGCGCTCTTCGTCAGGCCTCTCGTCTTCAGTGGCGTGGGGGATGGAGGCGGGCAACTCTTTGGTGGATTCGGGCTCTAGGTCATCGGCGGTCAACCCTTTGGCCAACTGACGTTTGCCCTGGACCACATCCGCGTCTATCACGAATTCATCGCGGTCCTTGCGGCATGGGAGCTCGTACAGCAGGTCGAGTAGCAGGTCCTCCAGGATGGCCCGCAGAGCGCGCACCCCGGTCTCCCGGGCGATAGCCAGGTCTGCAATCGCGTTCAGGGCGGAGTCCTCGACCACCAGGGTCTTGCCGCTCATCTCGAAGAGCTTTTGGAACTGGCGCACCAGGGCGTTCTTGGGCTCGGTCAAGATGCGCACGAGCTCGGAGCGACCCAGAGTGTCGAGAGTCGCCAGCACGGGGAGGCGTCCGATGAACTCGGGGATCAATCCGAATTCCATCAGATCCTTGGGGATCAGGTACTCCACGTAGGCGTCTCGAGATTCGGGAGTTCCCAACGCCGGCAGTGGAGCGTTGACTACACCGGGCAGGCCAGGTCGGGTCCGCGCAATCTTGCCCTCGGCTTGTGCGGAACCCTCCCGCGCAAAGCCGATCACGTCTTGGCCGATGCGCTTGGCGATGAACTCTTCGACGCCGCTGAACGTTCCACCGCAAAGGAACAGAATGTTGGCCGTGTCGATTTGGATGTAAGACTGCTCGGGGTGCTTGCGTCCACCCTGGGGCGGAACCGAGGCCACGGTGCCCTCAAGGATCTTCAAGAGCGCCTGCTGCACGCCCTCGCCCGAGACGTCGCGGGTGATGGAGACGTTCCCGGTGGTGCGTCCGATCTTGTCGATCTCATCGATGTAGATGATGCCCTGCTGGGCGCTCTCAACGTCGAAGTCCGCAGCCTGCAGGAGCTTGAGCAGGATGTTCTCCACGTCCTCGCCCACATAGCCCGCTTCCGTCAGGGTTGTGGCGTCGGCCATGGCGAAGGGCACGTCCAGGGTCCGTGCCAGCGTTCGCGCCAGGAGGGTCTTGCCGGAGCCCGTGGGGCCCACCAGCAGGACGTTGGATTTCTCGATCTCGACCTCGTCGGTCAACCCACCGGCGCCCGTTTGGCGCAGGCGGTTGTAGTGATTGTAGACCGAGACCGAGAGCACCTTCTTGGCGTGGCCCTGGCCCACGACATATTCGTCGAGCAGGAGTGCAAGCTCAATTGGCGTGGGGAGACGGTCGTCCGAACCGGCTCCGGAGCCGGTCAGATCGCCCTTGCCGGTGGGCTTCGCCAGGCTTGCATCGGGGTTCCTGCGGGTCTCCTCCTGCAGAATCGAGTTGCAGATTTCGATGCACTCATTGCAGATGTAGACCCCGGGAGGGCCAGCAATGAGCGAGGCGATTTGGTGTCGGGGCTTCTCACAGAATGTGCAGCGCTCGACGTGGCGACCGGTCTTGCGGGATGAACTCATGGGGGGCCCATCGTACCCCGAATCCGCAGGATTCCGGTGGGTTGGGGGTGGATCAGATCGAAAAAAGGGAGGGGCGCGTCACTAGGTTGAGACACGCCCCATTGACTCACTACGGAGCGACTCCTGCCCGGATCCGCTGATTGTTTTACCCACCCTGTTCAGTCAGCCCTTCGGATCGGCCCGTACGACGATCTCGTCGATGATGCCGAATGCGAGTGCTTCTTCGGGAGACATGAAATTGTCACGATCTGAGGCTGCGTCGATCTCCTCGGGGGTCTTGCCGCAGTGCTCGCCGATGATGCCCTCTAGGCTCCTCTTCATTTTGAGAATTTCACCCACCTGGATCTCCATGTCCTTGGCGGTTCCACCCGAGCCCCCTGAAGGTTGGTGGATCATGACGCGCGAGTTGGGCAGGGCGAAGCGCTTGCCCTTGGCCCCTCCCGCGAGGAGGACTGCGCCCATGGATGCGGCTTGCCCCAGGCAGTAGGTGGAGATGTCCGGCTCCACCAGCTGCATGGTGTCGTAGATGGCCAGGCCTGCCGTGACCGATCCACCGGGAGAGTTGATGTACATCTTGATGTCCTGGTTACGGCCGCTCTTGTCCAGGAAGAGCAGCTGAGCCATGACGGCATTGGCCACCTGATCATCGATGGGGGTCCCCAGGAAAATGATGCGGTCCTCCAGGAGGCGCGAGTAGATGTCGTACTGGCGCTCGCCACGGCCGGTCTTCTCGATTACGAAGGGGACGGGGTAGTAGTTCTGTGTAGTCACGGGAGGATCCTAGGGGATGCGGTGGAAAAGGGATCGGCGGGCTGAGGGATGGGAGGGGTCTTGAGGGCTAGCCTGGAGTAGACACTTCGGCACTCTCCCGGAGGAACTTGCGTACCTTGCGTTCAAGGATCTCCACGGTCATCTGTTGGGCCAGATTATTTTCTGAATAGTACTTCCGGACCTCTTCGACCGAGACGCCGTTGCGTTCCGCAATGGCCCCCAACTCGGTCTGGATGTCCTCGGCGGTGACCAGCAGCTCCTCTTTGTCTCCCAGGGACTCCACGACCAGCAGTGCACGCAGGCCGCGCTCGGCTTCCTGGCGGGCGGTGGTCTGCTGCTCCTCGGCCTGAGCGGCAATCTGCTCTTCGTCCGCACCTTGCTCGGCCAGCTGCTGCTTCATCTGCTCCAGGCGCTGCTCGGTCTGCTCTTCGAGGATGGTCTCAGGCAAGTCCATGGAGGTCCCGGTGATGACCCGATCGAGCAGGACGGTTTCCTGGCGACCATGCTCGCGCTCCTGCGCGGACTCGACCATGCGCTCGCGGATCTTGGCTTCCAGGCCGGCCTGGTCTTCGACCTCGAGCTTGGCGAAGATATCCTCGTCCGGGGGAGGCACCATTGAGAAGGCTTGCTTGATAGTCAGCCGGCAGGTGCCGGGCTGACCCTGTGCCGCCTCGTTCTCTAGGTCGGCGGGCAACACCATCTCGAGTTCAATCACCGACTCGTCCTTGGCCCCGACCAGGGCCTTGGTGTAAGTCTCCGGATCCAGTCCGGGAGGAGGCGTGCTGGCCGACAGGCGCAGGCCTTCGCGCTCCAGTACCGACTCCCCCTCGTGCAGGAAGGTCAGGTCGCAGAGCACAACACCGTTCTCGTCGATGCCCTCATCGCCAGCGGGCTCGGGTACGGACTCCTGGCGGCGGATATCGTCCACCACGCCTTGTACCTGCTGGGGCAGGACCGGCTCCAACTCCGATTCGATCTTGAGGCCCTTGTAGTCCGACAACTCGAAGTTGGGTTTGAGGGGCACCGAGAAGGAGAGTTCGTAGTCGCCACTCTCATCGGCTTCCGGCGCGTCTGAGACCATGCGCGGTGAGGCCATGGGCTGGAGGGACTCGTCCTCCACGGCTTGGTCGTAGGCCTTGCGCAGGAAGGTCTGCAGGACCTCCTGGTGCATCTCGGCTCCGAACTGCTTCTCCAGAACCTTGAGCGGCACCTTTCCGGGTCGGAAGCCCTTCATGTTCATTCTGCTGCCGGCTTGGCGCAAGCCGGTTGTGAGCTCGCTGCGGAACTCCGAGGCGGTGATCTTGCAGGAGACCTCGGCGGTGCTCGGATCGGATTGGTCTACGGTGATATCCACGAGTTGATGGGGTCAGGGTAGGAAGGGACGAGAGCGGAGATTGAACCCGCGCTGGCCCCGTCCGTCCAGTCCAGCACCCGGCTCGAGTATCGGGTGGTGTACTATTTCCGCTCATGTCCCGCTTCCTGCTCTCCATTCTGTGCGTGGCTGCCCTGGTGGCCGGCAGTCTCAGCCTCTGCGCCTGGATCGTGGCGAGTGCGCCCCCGCCCGCCCAGATCGCCGTTTCGGACCTCGGCCCGGTCCCAGTGGAGTGGGTGCAGGCTCGACGGCGGGTGGTTCCCAGGTCCGTTTCTGTGCAGGGAACTTTGCGTCCAGCGCGGACCGCTACCCTGGCTCCGGAGGTGGGCGGGTTATTGGTAGAGGTCTCCGATCAGTGGCGCAGCGGCGCATGGGTCGACGCCGGAACTCTGCTCTGGAGGGTAAACGCAGATGAGCTGACCCTTGAAGTGGCGCGTGCGGTGGCGCTCCTAGAACAAGCCGCTGCCGCACTGCAGCAGGCCCGGCTGGCGGTGACTCAATCCCGAGGGGCCGAAGTCTCCGCCCGCGAGCATCGGGACGCCTTGGCGCGGGAAGAAGGGCGGGTGGACCGACTCGTGGGCGAGGGGCACCTGCGGGCCAGCGACTTGGACGCAGCAGTGGCTCGGCGCTCTCTCGCCGACCAGGGGGTGCATGAAGCTGAGGCCCGAGTTGAGAACTCTTCGGTCACCGTTCGCTCAGCCGAGGCCTTGCGTAGCGAACGCGAGCAAATACTCGAGCTTGCTCGCACACGCTTGTTCAAGACTGCGGCTCGGGCTCCCTTCGGTGGACGGCTTGAGGGGCATGCTCCGGCGGTGGGTGGTTTCGTGGCGCCGGGGGTTCCCTTGGCTCAACTTCTGGACGTACAGACTCTGCGACTGCTGGTTCACGTGCCCGCTGAGCAGACCGTGGGCTTGCGACTCGATATGGCCGCCTCCGTTCGCTTCCCTTCTCAGCCTGATGGGTCACGCCGGGCGCGGGTCCGGTCGATAGGCGCTCAAGCCGATCCGCTCACTCGCTCCATTCCCGTTGAGCTGGAGCTGGAGCCCACCGCAGCGGCCTCCCAGGTCAAATCAGGGGGCGGGCTTGCGGCGGGTCTGTACGCCGAGGCTGTCATTGAGTTGGATCCCCTGGAGAGCACTTTTGCCTTCCACCGTGAGTCCTTCACCTTCATCGACGGGCTGCCGCACCTGTTCGTCTTGGCACAGGATGAACAGGGCCGCGACGTGGTCCTGGCCCGGCCCGTGAAGCTGGCCCAGCTGGGCACCGCGCTCAGCGAGGCCCTCTGGGCCTTGAGCGGGGGCGTTGAAGAAGGCGAGCGCATCGCCGTGTCTTCCTTGAGCCTCCTCACTCACGGCACTTGTGTGCAAGTCCGTGACGTGGCAGCTGGCGACCTGACGCGATGATCCGAAGCATCGTGCGCATGGCCGTGGGCAACCCCGTGGCTGCCAACCTGGCCATGACCGCCATCCTGGTCTGTGGCTGGTTCGTCTACGAACAGATGCCGCGTGAGGTGTTCCCGGACTACTCCCTGGGCCAGATCGAGGTCTTGACGCCCTACCCCGGTGCATCAGCGGAAGACGTCGAGCGCCTGATCACCCGTCCACTTGAGGACGCGGTGGACGGGGTCAGGGGGTTGGACGAGATTCTCTCCGTGTCCCAGGAGGGCATCTCGCGTCTGACCTTGACGCTCGCCCGGGGGGAGAATCCGAGCGAGGTTCTGGAGGATGTTCGGGACGCCGTGCGCCGCGAGACCTCCGAACTGCCCGAACAGGTGGAGGACCCGCGCGTACAGGAGGTCGAAAACGTGTTCCCCGTCGTCGCCGTGTTCGTGTACGGCACGGCGAGCGAGGCCAAGCTACGTGGCCTGGCTGAGGAGCATCGACGGGGGCTGGAGGCCATCCCGGGAGTGCGCACCGTTAAACTGACGGGCACGCGCAATCCGCAGGTCTGGATCGAGGCGGATCCTGAGGCTCTTGAGCGCTACGGATTGACCCTGCAGCAAGTGGGGGCCGCCGTAGGTGCCAAGGCGGCCAGCGTGCCCTTGGGGAGCTTGGAGACCAGTGAGGGGAACTGGTCCCTGCGGGTGGACGCCGAATTGGACTGGGCCGAGGACTTGGAGGATCTTCCCATTCTGACCCGGCCAGATGGCTCCATGGTACGCCTCTCCCAGGTGGCGTTCTGTCACGACACATTCGCGCGCAGGTTGAGCCGCGCTCGATTCAATGGTCGGCCCTGCCTCCACATGCAGGTCAACAAGTCTTCTTCGGGGGACATCATCGACATCGCGCGCGCGGTGCACGCCTACGTCGAGGAAGAGTCCCTGAACATGCCGGCTGGGACTTCCCTGGGCACCAATTCGGACCTGTCCGTGTACGTGTCCAACCGTCTGCAGATCATGAAGGAGTCGGGGGCCCTGGGGGGCCTATTGGTGCTTGGTGCCCTGTTCCTCTTCCTTAGCTTCCCCGTCGCGCTGGTTACGGCTCTGGGCGTACCCATTGCCTTCATGGGAGGCCTGCTCCTGGCGGGCGCGCTGGGTGTCAGCATGAACATGATCACCATGTTCGCGCTGATCGTCGTGCTGGGGATGGTCGTCGACGACGCCATCGTGGTGGGAGAGAACGTCTACCGCCTGATGGAAGAGGGTATGGACCCCAAGCAGGCTGCCATCACCGGCACAGCCCAGGTCGGCCGCCCGGTCATTGCTACCATCCTGACCAGTGTCGCCGCCTTCCTGCCCATCTTGATGCTGGGCGGACAGGTCGGCAACTTCTTGCGTCCCTTGCCCCTGGTGGTTTCCCTGTGCTTGGCCGTATCGATCTTCGAGGCACTTACGATCCTGCCCGTGCATCTGGCTCACTGGGCTGCACCCCGAGTGGAGAAGGGCAAGGCCAAGGGCGGGCGTACTTGGTACCTGCCCTTGCGTACTCTCTACTCCAGGTTCCTCGCCGCCTGTCTGCGCTGGCGTTACGTCACCCTGGCCGCAGCTCTCGCGATCCTCGCCGTGGTGGGGACCCTTGGGGCCTATCGGGTGCCCTTTGTCTTCTTCGACGACTTTGAGTCCAAGCTCTTCTACGTGAGCCTGCGTCTGGAGCCGGGGATCAGCCTAGACGAGACCGAACAGGTGGCACGCCAAGTGGAGGCAGCCGCCCTGGCCCTGCCTGCTTCCGAACTGGAGAGCGTCAACACCCTCGTGGGGGTCAACGCTCCGGAGATCTCTATCTATGAGTTGGGAAGCAATCTGGCTCAGATCTGGGTCGAGTTGCGAGAGGGGCCCAGCCGTCGCATGAGCGTGAGCGAGATCACTGAAGTGCTCCGGGCGGGATTCAAGGACTTGCCCCCGAGCGTGCAGGGCATCGAGGTCGGTCAGCCCCAGTCGGGTCCCACCGGCCGGGCCATTGAACTCGGAGTGCGCGGTGACGACCTACAGCAGCTTGAGGCAATCTCTGGACGTCTGCAGACCGAGCTGCTCACCTTTGCCGGGGTGCGGGACGTGCATGACAACCTAGATGAGGGCGCTCGGCAGGTGCGTGTGCGTCTTAGCGAGCGGGGCCGCAGTCTCGGATTCACTGAGGCGGGGCTGGGCAGCGAGCTACGCAGCGCTTTTGCGGGCAGCACCTTCGGTCATCTGCGGCGAGGTACGGACGACGTGGAGTTGGTGGTCAAGTACCCCGAGTGGGTGCGCCAGCAGGCGGGCATTCTGGAGCGTCTGCGCGTTGCGGTGCCGGGCACGCCGGGCCTGCGCGTGCCGCTGTCCGTGGCGGCGGATCTGGTCTACGACCGGGGGCCAGCGACGATCACCCGGGATGGGCTGCAGCGGTCCGTGACGGTGACGGCGGATGTGAACAAGAGCGAGGGCAACGCCGCCGATATCACTGCCGTGATGGTTGAGCGCTGGCATGCCATGGCAAGCGAATACCCGGGGTACACCTTGGACATCAAAGGCGATGCCGAGGAGACGAGCGAGGCTCTGGGGGGCTTGACCCTGGCCGGCGGCATCGCCCTGTCGCTGATCTACCTCATCCTCGGAACCCTCTTCCGCTCCTTCCTGCAGCCCCTTGTCATCATGTTCATCATCCCTTTCGCCAGCCTGGGGATGATCGTTGGCCACGGGATCATGGGGGTCTCAATCACTCTGCTCTCCTTGATCGGGCTTCTGGCGCTGATCGGTGTCGTCGTGAACGATTCGCTGATCCTGGTAGATTTCGCCAATTGGCGTCGGTCGCAGGGGGATGACCTGCTCCAAGCCCTGCTTGAAGCGGGCCGTCTGCGCTTCCGGCCCATTCTGCTGACCTCGGCGACGACTATGCTGGGCCTCAGTCCTCTGACCTTTTTCGTCAGCGGTGACGCCCGTTTCCTACAACCCATGGCCATTAGCATCTTCTATGGTCTGGGGGCCGCGACCCTGCTGGTCCTGGTATTGGTTCCCTGCTGCTATGCGGTCCTGGTGGATCTCTCGAGTCTGTTTTCCAAGGCGCTTCCCGGCAGACGCCAGCGGGAAGTACTGAGTGTGGAGGTGAGAGCATGAATGTGAGCCTGACGTTGCACGAGAAACCTTGCGATTGGGCGGACCTGATCACGGACCTGGATCGCTACGTGACCCGCCTGACCGCGGAGTGGACGGATCGGGACCCCGGCGAAGGGCTTGGGGCGGCCTTGCTCCGGCGAGCGGATGAAAGCTCGGCCGGTCTGCTCTTGACGGCCCATGCCAGCGAGCCTGATAGTCCGAAGGGTGCACGCTTGGGCTACTGCGTAATCGTGCCGTTGGCGGACCCGGTGACCGGGATGGAGACGCCGTTCATCGCAGCTCTCGAAGTGGATCGGAATTACCGCCACAGGGGGCTGGCACGGTCCATGGTGAGTGCCGTGACCGCGGAGATGAAGCGTCGTGGGCACCCAGAGCTGGCTGCGCGTGCTGGCCACAACGATGACGCCCTGATTTCAATGGGAGAGCGTTGGGGCTTCGTGCGCTCCCACGAGGTGATGGTCCTGCAGCCCTGAGGGTCCCGCGGCTACTGCGTTCGACCGCGGCGATTGGGGTCCCTCGGCGAGGGCGTGACCAGGGTCACGAATGGGCCTTTGCCGTTGGGTATACGACCGAAGGAGCGGTCCGGGTCCTGGGGCCCGAACGAAACGGAGTCCAAAGGAACGTTGCCCGTGATGGCCGGACCGCACAGGAAGATGGCCTCCCCCTGCGCCCGGAGCTTGAAGTTGGCGTGCAGGGGGCCTTGACTCCCATCCTCATCCAGCCAGACCAATAGATAGTTCTTTGGCCAGATGGTCGTGCCAGCCGGAAAACGCCACTTGCCGGGATTGTTGGCATCGTCCGACAAGCCCCACCCGGTGAGGTCCAGGCTCTGGGTGCCTGTGTTGACCAGCTCCACCCAGTCATCAGCTTCTCCGTTTTCGTCCAGGATCGTGTTCTTGTTGGAGGCTTGGAACTCGTTCAGGGCCACAGCAACCTCGACCCCAAAATTGCCCCGCTCCAGAGCGCTCCATTCGCTGCCATCGTAAGCCCGCGCACGGACCGAGCAGGTCGGTCCCGGTAGCGTGAACGGGCCCTGATACTCAACCGCTGACGGGTTTAGCGTGCCTCCAGCCAAACGCGGGTCGCTCCCGTCAAGCGTGTAGTAGACCGTGGCTCCCGTGGGCTGGCTCAGGAAAATGTCCTGACTGCCCCGCACTGTGCCCCCGTGCGGGGTGAGTGTCGGGGCATCCAGGTCGGGGTACAGCTGGGGTTGGACGTTGCGCAGCTGGGCTAGGAGGACGTCGGTGCGCACGGGGAAGTACTGATCCAGCAGACGGTCCCGTTCGACCAGCCAGTCGGCAGGCGTGATCGTGCCCGGTGCGTGCCAGTAGTTGCCCCAGCGGGCGTACTCCATGATCACGGCTGGCCACAATTCACTGGCCCGGCGGTAGTACAGAGTCGCGGGGACGTTGCGGTCGGGGAAGTTCGGGTCGTAAGGAGTGCCAGCCGTCGAGTAAGAGGGATCGACAAACAGGGCTCCGCGAAAGATGTGCTCGTGGGCTCGATCGGCGAACAGCATCCGCCACTCCGGGTTGACGCGCAGGAACGTGTAGAAATAGACGATGCTGCCGATCCACGTGGAGGTCTCGGAGGTGCGATCGTAGAAACCGTCCCCCACGTCCGTGGCGGCATTGCCCCAGTACAGGACCGTCTCCGCATCCCAGGAGTGCCAGCGGAAGGCGCCCTCCGGGTTGGTGTCGGTGTAGTCCGCGGAGAGCCGCGAGTGGGAGGTTCCCACCCAGTTGTTCTGAGGCCAGTCCGTATTGCCCCCGAAGTAGTTGAGCAGGAGATAGTCGGCGTAGTCGCTGACGTCGAACCACTGGGAGAAGGCCTCGTAGGCGGGCTGTCCTTGCCACACGTCCGTCGTGTCGAGACCCCCGGCGGCGATGGTGAGCGCCGTGTCCCAGGCCCCGGGCGCGTTGGCGTCGTCCCAGTCGTTGGAGTTGCCCTCGCGCACCACGCCCTCCTTGACGTAGTCGTACTCGCTCTTCTTGCCCTTCCCATGGGCGGCGGCGAATTGTTCGTTCACGCGCTCGTGGATGTTGTACAGGCCCCAGTAGAGGCCATTGATGTAGACGTGCACCGGCCTGCCACGGGGGGCCAGGCCACCCAGGCCGTCCTGAACGTCGCACATGAACTGATCGCGCAGTCCCTGGGCGTGGATCTTGAGCTTCGTGGAGCCGGGCCCGTTGGGGGAGTTCTGATGGCCGGCATCCAAGATGAGGTGGTCAAACTGGGCTACCGAGCCGTCGAAGACGTTCTCCTTCAGTTTCGTGGGCCCGAAAGCGTCCTTGAAGGAGAGCTTGATCGAGAGTTGGTTGCGCAGGACGGGGTCCGTGCTTGAGGAGCCCTGGATGGACAATCCACAATCCACGCTGAACCCGAAGGAGCTGTGGGGGTCGATCCACTCCATGGAGCCAGCGCGCTGCCACCCGCTTCCCGAGGCTTCAGAGTTGCAGTAGATGCCGCCTACGGGGCCCGCTGATCCGTCGCCGAACCAGTCTTCTGGAGCCATGCTGAGGGACACGGTCGGAGCCGCCATGAGAGCTGCCTCCAATTGGTCCGTGGTGTAGGCGCCCAGGATGGTCGCATCCATGCCGTACCAGGCGCCCGGCCGGCCCCCGCCCTGATCCCAGTTGGCACCACTCTCCTCGATCCAGTCCGCGGGATACCCGTCTGCCACAACACCCGCATGGGTCTGTGCCAGGGTGTCGGCTGCGAACAGGTAGGTGTGCGTTGTCACTCCAGAGGGGGCCATGGAAGCCCGCACGGCTCGAGCGCGCACGGTGGTCGTGCCGTCGATCGTGATCGGTGTACTGTAGCTGAGGAAGTTGGAGTCGTCGGGTGCCGATCCATCGAGCGTGTATTGAACCTGGGCGCCGGTATCCGAGTGACTCAGCGCGAGGGCGAAACTCCCCTGGAAGTGTCCCCGTTGCTTGGAAGATTCGACGGGAGCAAGGAATGCGAACTGATCCCCGTTGGCCTCACCGGGTGTGGGAGGGGAGAAATAACCCTCCGCCGGCTGCGTGTCTTTCAGGCCGAAGGACACGTCGGTGGTCTGCACCGGGAAGGCGAAGTACGCGCTCTCCAGGGTGATCCCGTCTGGACGCGTGAGGCATAGATCTTCCCCGCTGGCTGAGAGTTTGAAATTCGTGTGCAGCTCCGAGCCAAGGCGGTCCTTGCTCGAGGCGAACACGATCAACGCGCTGCCGGCGGGAACGACCCTGGAGGGAAGAGCCCAGCGGCTGAGATCCGACAGGTCGTCGCTCAGGTACCACCCAGCCAGATCCAGCGCTCCAGAGCTTCCGTTCCAGATCTCGATCCAATCGCTGGAATCCCCGTCCTCGTCTTTCAAGCCGTCGGCATTGGATGCCAGGAACTCGTGCACGTGCACCGGCCCATGGTTGAACTGTCCCGCTGCGGCGCTCGCGGTCGCCAGAAGCAGTGATAGGGTTACGGCGTGGCGCGGGATGGAATGCAAAGAGGCGAGCATAGCGGGCGCGGGAGTCCTTACCTGTCGAGAAGAGCAGACACTAAACCGCAGCTAGCCTAGCCGGATATTCCAGATTCCGACATCCTAAATAATGCCCAATATGCCTATGGATCGCCCGCATATCCAGCGGTGGATTCAGGGCATCCCCCCCGACGGCTGCGTTAGCGGGCGTCCCTGTCGCCGCGCCGGTTGGGCTGGCCCGGACTGGGGACGGGCATGATGCGGAACGGCCCACTTCCATTGGGCAGGCGTCCGAGAGAGCGGTCCACGCCTAGGGGTCCGAAGCTCACGTTGTCTAGCGGGACGCTTCCGGTTTCGCTTGGACCAGCGAGGTGCAGGGACTCGCCCGAGGCCGAGAGCTTGAAGTTTGCATGGAGCGGGCCGTCGAGCGGATCTTCGTCGAGCCAAACGACCAGAAGGCCACGGGCGGGAAGAACAGTTGCAGGAGGAAAGCGCCACTTGCCCGGGTTGTTCACGTCATCCGACAGACCCCAGCCGCTGATGTCGACGGGTGACGGCGAGGGGTTGATGAGCTCCATCCAGTCTTCCGCTTGGCCCGCTTCGTCGAGGATCGTGGTCAGGTTGGACGATTGGAGTTCGTTGATACGGACGTGGACGTCCACGGCGAAGTCGCCCCGCTCCAGGGCGCTCCATTCCGTGCCATCGAATGCTCGGGCCAGCACGGAGCATGTGGGGCCGGGTAGGGTGAAAGGTGTGGCGTAGAGTTGCGCGGTGGGGTTGAGAACGCCCCCTTCAAGTCGAGGGTCGCTTCCATCCAACGTGAAGTAGGCTGATGCTCCGGGGGGCACGCTGAGGCCAATGCGCTGGTCTCCGGTCACCGCGCCGCCGTATTGGGTGAGTAGGGGAGCGTCCAGGTCTGGATAGAGCTGGGGCTGGACGTTCCGCAATTGTGCCAATAGAACGCCCGTGCGCATGGGGAAGTACTGATCGAGGAGGCGGTCCTTCTCCGTCAACCAGTCGCCAGGAGTCAGGTCTCCACTTGAGTGCCAGTAGTTGCCCCAGCGTGCGTACTCCCAGATCACTGCCGGCCACAACCCTTGGGTGAGCCGGTAGTAGTTGGTGGCCGGGACGTTGCGCTCCGGGAATGCGGGGTCATAGACCGTCCCGGGCGTGGAGTAGGCCGGATCCACGAACAGTGCGCCGTGGAAGATCTGTTCGTGGGCTGCGTCCGCAAAGAGCACGCGCCATTCGGGATTGACCCGTAGGAAGCCGTAGAAATAGGCGATGTTCGCGCTGCTGGGGGACGTGACGTCCGTTCTGTCGTAGAAACCATCACCTACGGCGGTGGCGGCGTTACCCCAATACAGGACCGTCTCCGCATCCCAACTGTGGAATCGAAACTGGCCTGCGGGATCTACGTCCGTCCAGTCGGATGAGAAGCGCGAGTGGGCGGATCCCGTCCAGTTGTTCTGTGGCCAGTCCGTGTTTCCGCCGAAGTAGTTGAAGAGCAGGTATTGCGAGTAGCCCTTCAGGTCCACCTCCGCAGCGAAGGCGTCGTAGGCCGGCTGGCCCTGCCAGACGTCCGTCGTGTCGAGTCCCCCGGCGGCGATTGTGACGGCCGTGTTCCAAGCGCCGGGCGCGGTGGGGTGGTTCCAGGGATTGGAGTTGCCTGCTCGGATGGAGCCTTCCTTGACGTAGTCGTACTCACCGGGTTGGCCCCCTTCATGGTCCGCTGCGAAGACCTCGTCGACGCGTTCGTGCAGGTTGTACAGGCCCCAGTACAGACCATTGATGTACATGTGCACAGGACGGCCCATGGGGGCGAGTCCACCCATCGCCAGTTGCAAGTCGCTCATGAACGCATCGCGCAGTCCCTGGGCGTAGCGCTTTCGGGGTAGCGAGCCCGGCCCATTGGGAGAGTTCTGATGGCCAGCATCGAGCACAAGGGAATCAAACTCCTGCAGGCGGTCGCCGAACATGTCCTGCCTGAGCTTCTTGGGGCCGTACTTACCCTTGAAGGACAGCTTGAAAGACAGTTGATTGCGAAGGCTGGCCCCTGCGCTCGATGACCCTTGTACCGACAGGCCGCAGTTCACCTGGAACTCCCCGGCAGCACCGCTGTCGATCCACTCCATCGATCCGGCCCGCTCCCATGCTGGGCCGCTCTGACTGGAGTTGGAGTAGATCCCCGAGATGGGGCCGGTGGATCCGTCCCCGAACCAATCGTCCATCGCCATGCTGAGCGAGATGGTGGGGGCGGCGGACAGGGCATCCTCCAGCTGGGAGGCCGTGTACGCGCTCAGGATGGCCGGGTCCATTCCGTACCAGGCGCCGGGACGGGAGCCCCCCTGGTCCCAGGTGGATCCATCCTCCTCGGTCCAGGCGGCGGGAAAGCCCAAGCCCGTGGCACTGGCCTGGGTCTGGGCCAGGGTGTCAGCGGTGAACAGGTAGGAGTGTGTGCCCACGTGCGAGGACTCCATGGCCGAGTGGGTGGCGAAGGCCCGCACGATGGTGGTGCCGCTGATGCTCAGCGGCGCGGCGTAGGGGGTTCCACCCTGGGTGGCGGGGTCGGACCCGTCGAGGGTGAAGGTGATCTGAGCCTGAGCATCTGAATGAGAGAGGGTCAGGTTGAAGGGCTGGGCTTTCAGGCCGCGAGACCTGGAGAACTCCACACTCGGCAGGGTCTTGAACTGGTCGCCGTTGGGCAGCGCGGGAGATGGCGGATCGAAGTACCCTTCTGCACTCGACGAGTCTTTGAGCCCGAAGGAGACGTCCGTGCTCTGCGGCGGAAAGGCCAGGTACGTGCTCTCGAGAGTTGTTCCATTCGGGCGGACAAGGCAAAGGTCTTCGCCCACGGAAGAGAGCTTGAAGTTCGTATGAAGGGGTAGGCCGCTCAGGGCACGGTCCTTGCCCGAGGCGAAGATCACGATGCGATCACCCGCCGCAAGGTTCGTGCTGGGGAAGGTCCACTGAGTCAGGTTGGCCACATCATCGGTCAGAAACCAGCCCAGCAGATTGACTGATGTGGTTCCGCCGTTGAACACCTCTATCCAGTCGCTGGCGTCCCCGTCGTCATCCAGCAAGCCCTTGGAGTTCGAAGCCAAGAACTCGTGAATGTGTACGTCACCGTGAGCCAGACCTGACGGAGCGAGTGCGTCAGCACCATGGGCGAGGAGGACTGCAATGGCGCAGGCCCCCAATCGGTAGGCAACGGGTGGCGAGGAGGACATGGGGATCGTCCCTAATGCTATCCCGCGCAGAACAACAAGGGGGGTATGTTCAGAGGATCAAGAGCCTTCGCACGGACTCGTCCAGATCCAGGTCTGCGGCTTCTGTCGGCGAAACCCACCTCAATTCGAGACTCTCCTCGGAACAGGCAGCCAGGGCCTCTGGGCTAGCTTGGGCCAGGAATCGCACGTCGTAGTGGAGATGGCGTGGCTCCTCTCCGTGGGCCGGAATAGGGTGTATGTCGAGGTCCACCGGGACGGGGCTGATCCACTCGGGTTCGATTCCGCTCTCCTCGACGAGTTCGCGCCAGGCGCAGCCCAGCAGGTTGGCATCGCCATCGCAGTGGCCTCCGAACTGGAGCCAGAGTCCGAGCTTGCGGTGGTGGTGCAGGAGCACCTTGCTGCGCGTCGAATCCCACAAGAGAACCGACGCCGTCAGGTGGCCTTCGAGACACGAGCGACGGTGGGCGTCTTCGGGGTGGCGCGCGATGAAGTCCAGCATGCGCGCCTTCGTCTGCGCCTGCTCTTCATCGCTGGGCAGGAGAGCGGTCAGGGTCAGGCAGGCCTGTGACAGATCGGGCCAGGGTGCCAGGTCGGCAGGGGCGGGCTGCAGCTTGCCTGTTGTCATCAACTGCGGGAGAACTTGCGGTGGGGGCCCTTGCGGGCGTCCAGGTCCTCTCCCTTCGAGAGCTTCCAGGCCTTGTAGGAGTCGTAGTCCCCGTGGTGGAAGACCACGGCGCCGTTCCCCTCGAAGGCCAGGATGTGCGTCGCGACCCGGTTGAGGAAGTAGCGGTCGTGGGTGACGATCACCATGGATCCCGGGTAGTGCTGAATGGCCTCCTCCAGCACGCGCAGGGTGTCCAGGTCGAGGTCGTTGGTCGGCTCGTCCATGATCACGAGATTGGCCGGCTCGCGCAGCATCTTGGCCAGGAGCACGCGGTTGCGCATACCGCCCGAGCACTCGGACAGGGGTCGCTGCTGGTCCTCGCCCTTGAAGTTGAAGCGCGCCACGTAGGCGCGGCTGTCAATCGTCTGCGTGCCGAAGGGGAGCTGCTCGTTGCCGTCGGTGATGTTCTGGAAGACCGACTGCGAGTCGTCGAGGAGCGTGCGGCTCTGGTCGATGAAGCTCATTTTTACGGTGGATCCGATGATCACCTCGCCCTCGTCCGGGGTCTCGGTGCCCATGACGATCTTCACCAGCGTGGACTTGCCCAGGCCGTTGGCGCCGATGACACCCAGCTTGGCCTGGGGCGGAACGCTGAAGGTGATGCCCTCGAAGAGATTCTTGCCTCCGTAACCCTTGGATAGCTCCCGGATCTCAAGCACCTGGTCCCCGAGCCGCGGTCCCGGGGGGATGCGCAGATCAAGAGACTCTAGCTGGTCTTCGGCCCGAGCATCGGCGGCCATGTCCTGGTAGCGCTTGAGGCGTGCCTTGGACTGGGTCGTGCGTGCGCTCGGCGTGCGCCGGATCCACTCAAGCTCACGCGCCAACACCTTGTTGCGCGCGACGTCCGTCTTGCGCTTCAGGTCGAGCATGCGCTGCTTCTGCTCAAGGTAGGCCGAGTAGTTGCCCTCGTAGGGCTTGCCTAGACCGCGTTCGATCTCGAGCATCCAACTCACGACGTTGTCCAGGAAGTAGCGGTCGTGTGTGATGAGGATGACCGTGCCCTCGTAATCCGCCAGATGCTGCTCAAGCCAGGCGATGGACTCGGCGTCGAGGTGGTTGGTCGGTTCGTCAAGCAGCAGCATGTCCGGGTGGTCGAGCAATAACTGGCACAGGGCCACTCGCCGGGCTTCTCCACCCGAGAGGGTGTCCACGTCCCGATCCAGAGGCGGGACCTGCAGGGCGTGAGCGGCCTGCTCCACGCGGCTGTCCAGGTCCCAGATGCCCTTGATGTCCATCTCGTGCTGCAGGTGGTCGTACTCGGCCGACAGCTTTGTGGCCGCTTCACCCTCAGCCTCTCCCATGAGGGTCATGACTTCGTAATAGCGTGCCTCGATCTGACGCAGGTGCTCGACGGCGATGTCGATGTTGCCCCCAACCGTGCGTGAAGAGTCGAGCTTGGGCTCCTGGCGTAGGTAGCCCACGCTGACGTCGCCTACGGCCTTGGCGACCCCTTCAAAGTCCTTTTCTTCGCCCGCGATGATGCGCAGCAACGTGGTTTTACCCGCGCCATTCAGGCCAATCAGCCCGATCTTGGCGCCCTCGAAGAACGATAAGGTGATGCCCTTCAGGATCTCACGCTGATCGTAGAACTTGTGCAGGTCCTGCAGCTGGTAGATGATTTTGTCGTCGGCCATTTGGGCAGAGAGGATAGCGTCCCAGCCTCTGAAGGGAAGGGGCTGGGGCCGCAGAGTCTGCTGGGGGGTGGTCGCGTGCGCCCGCCGCGGGCGCTATCCTGTCGGGCCCGTAGTCCACCTCCCCTCCGGCCCCCCCGCCACAAGGCGGCATCTCCCATGGATTTTCTTCAGCAGCTTGGTATCCAGGACACCAACTCCGGCGCTTACAACGGCCAGTGGCTTGAGGCTTCCGGCCCGGTTCTGAAGTCCAAGAGCCCTGCGACCGGCAAGGTCATCGCCTCAATCCGTCAGGCCACCCAGGCCGAGTACGAGGTCTGCGCCCAGTCGGCCCACGACGCCTTCCTGCGCTGGCGCGAGGTGCCTGCGCCCCAGCGCGGCGAGATCGTGCGCCGTATGGGCAACGCGATGCGCGAGCACAAAGACGCTCTGGGGCGCCTGATCTCCCTGGAAATGGGCAAGATCCTGCAGGAGGGCTGGGGCGAGGTGCAGGAGGCGATCGACATCGCCGACTTCGCCGTGGGACAGTCACGGATGCTGTACGGCCTGTCCATGCACTCCGAGCGCCCCGGTCACGCCATGCGCGAGCAGTGGCATCCGCTGGGTGTCGTCGGGTGCGTCACGGCTTTCAACTTCCCCATGGCCGTGTGGGCTTGGAACTCGATGCTGGCCTTCGTGTGCGGGGACGCCATGCTGTGGAAGCCCTCGAGCCAGACGCCCCTGTGCGCCATAGCGCTGACCAACGTGTGCCGCCCGGTTCTGGAGGCGGAGGGCTTTGGCGCCTTGGCCTCCCTGGTGGTGGGATCGGGCCGCGAGGTGGGGCAGCGCCTGCTCGAAGATGGCCGTGTTCCCCTGGTGTCGTTCACCGGCTCCACCTCCGTGGGGCGTGGCGTGGCCAGCACGGTTGCCAGTCGCTTCGGCCGCACGATCCTGGAACTCGGCGGCAACAACGCGGTCATCCTCATGCCCGATGCCGACCTGGATCTTGCCATTCCCGCCATCGTGTTTGGCGCCGTCGGGACGGCGGGTCAACGCTGCACCTCTACCCGACGAGTGCTCGTGCACCACTCCATCGCCGACGAGGTCGAGGCCCGTCTGGTCTCCGCCTACGAGCAGGTGCGCATCGGCGATCCGTCGGATGAGTCCACCCTGTGCGGGCCCCTGATCGATGACTCGGCCGTGGAGGCCATGATGAGCGCCCTGGACAAGTTGCGCTCCACGGGGGGCGAGATCGTCTACGGCGGCGAGCGCGTGGCCCTGGAGGGCGGGCACTACGTCAAGCCGGCCATCGTCAAGGCCCAGAACTCCTGGGACGTCGTCCAAGAGGAGACGTTCGCGCCCATTCTGTACCTGATCACCTGTGATGACGTGAACGACGCCCTCGCCAAGCACAACGGAGTGCCCCAGGGTCTGTCCTCGTCCATGTTCACCCTCAACATGCGTGACGCGGAGCGCTTCCTGTCCGCGGCGGGCTCGGACTGTGGCATCGCCAACGTCAACATCGGCACCTCCGGTGCGGAGATCGGCGGGGCCTTCGGGGGCGAGAAGGAGACCGGCGGGGGTCGGGAGTCCGGCTCGGACGCCTGGAAGGCATACATGCGACGTCAGACGAACACCATCAACTGGTCCGAAGACCTGCCCTTGGCCCAGGGTATCCAGTTCGGCTGATCCTTCCGTTACAACCCAGCCTGGAGCACGGCGAGCATGCCGGCGCTGAGCTCCAACTGATACTCGCCCTGATCCTGGAGAAGGGTCAAGAGGTCGCCACCGCCTAGCATCTGTGAGGCGCGGAACAGGAAGATCGAATCTCCGCTGTACTCGTAGGCGTAGGCCAACGAGGAGTAGTAGCTGGTCTTGGAGTAGGTCGACTTGGCCCAGTCGGGGATGTCGTTGCAGTACTCGCGCGCGATGCCCACCGGTCCCACACCGACATAACCATAGGGCTGATCCGTGTCCGGGTCCCAGAATCCCGGGGAGATCTGGGCATAGGCGTTATTGACGATCATGTTGGCCAGGCGTTGCGCAAGCCCAGGATCGCGCCCCTGAAAGACGCTGTTGCGCATCCCTTGAAGGGCATTGTCGGCATAGGAAGAGTGACCCACCATGCGGATGTAGGCCTGGCCGCCAAGAGTCTTGCCGATGTAGGTGGCCATGATGTTGCCGGTGCAAGTGGACTGGCCCGCTTCGATGGTCTCGGCGATGATCTCAAACCAGGGGTAGAGGCGGGCGCGCGTCGCGGCGTCCCCGAGGGCGTAGGCGCATACAGCGACGTCCGTCCCCCAGCCCTCGCTGCGCTGGAAATCGACCCCCTGGCCCGGGAAGTCCACCACGTAGTCCATTCGTGAGCGCAAGCCCGTTCCCTGGACGTAGCCACCGGACGAGTTGGTGTGCTCGTGAAAGCCCAAGCGGAAGATCTCCGCGGCCGCCAGCAGTTGATCCTTGGCCAGGGCATCGTTGCCCAACCAGGCCAGAATCTTCAGGTTGCGCGTGAAGCGGATGTAGTGCTGGATATCGATGGGCATCCAGCTTGTCAGGGCCTCTTCATAGGCGGGTGTCAGGCCCGCGGCCTGGACGGCTGTCGTCTGGAATGTGGGGGCGTCATTGAACCCGTAAGGATCACTCGAGCTCGAGGGCTGAATGTAGAACGTCCCGTTGGCAAAGCGATCACCCGCGCCCGTCGGCAGGAGGATATCCTCCACCCCCGTCGGATCTCCATTCGCGTCGAACAGGGAGGTGGGCTGGCGGTCGAAGTAGCAGCGCGAGGTCAGGAGGGCCAGGGCATAGCCCTTCTGGCTGGCGGTGGCTGCGGTGCGAAGCCCATCAAAGATGTTGATCTCGTCGCCGCCGGACATGCCGCCGTAGGCCACGCCCCAGGGCTGAGCCCAGCCGATGGCGGCGGACTTGAGCGGGTAGTTACCAGAGGAGCCCGAAGCGACCTGGGCGCTCCGCAGGGCGTGCTCGGACTCTAGCTGGCCGCGTAGGTTGTTCAGACCCAAGAAGCTCAGGTCCGGCAGGGCCCGTGCCTGGCCGAAGTACCGCGCCGTGCCTCTGTTCCACCAGGACCAGCGCTGGCTCCCATTTGGCGTTTGGCCGGGGACACAAAAGGCAAGGGTCTCCTGGCCCAAGGCGCAGAGGGCTGCAGCTCGATCCTGATCCCGATAGACCACCAGGCGCCGCACGAGACGGGACTGGGAAGGCATGACGTGCAAGCTGCCGTCGCTTTGACTCTCAATCAGGGGCAGATGTGTGCCGTCGGATTGGGCGCTGGGTAGCCCCTGGGAGGGAGAATCCTGCAATGTTGATGCGCTCCAGCCGGAGGGCAGCACCAGATCGAGTTGATCGAAGTAGATCTCCTGCAAGGCATCGTCAGCGGAGGAGGACTTGTCCAGGCCGTCCATGCCGTTGTGGACGTGGAGGTCCAGGGAGAAGAACCCCTCCTTGTGGTAGACGGTGATGTAGCTGTGGACGCCCATCATGTGGGGCATCGTGCCCTCGGGGCCGGATGCCGCGGTCTTGGGCAGCAGGACCTCATGGGTTCGATACCCGTTCACCAGCTGACCGGAGCGAACCTCGGCGGATTGCATTCCGCTGGACACCACGTCCTCGAACAGATCGGCTTCGTAGGTGTGGCCGAACACGTCGTGGGTCACGAGGCGCAAGCTGCCGGCAGTGCCCAGCATGGTTCGCAGGCCAGCGTCGAAGGCCATCGCACCTTCATTGAAGGGCATCCAGGCCACAGGGAAGCTCAACGTGGTTCCCGCAGGCGGGGGAACGGGTTGCTGGACCATGGCGGAGATTTCAACAACCGCCGCGCCGTCCGCAGGGTTGGGATAGAGGCTCACCACGTCACATTGGGTGACCAGCGTGCGGTTGTCCGCTCCCACCAAGGCGAAGGGCGAGCGCGTGTCGGTGTTCGGGCGCCACAGCCCACGGGGCACAGGCAGCGTTCCGTGTACAACGAAGTTTGCTTCGGAAGGAGCCGCGCACTCCAGGGCAGCGATGATGTCATCATCGTCCACCTCCAGCCCTCCCCCGGTCTGGCCCTCTCCGGTCGTGCTTCCCGTGTCTCCCGCCCCAGAATCTCCCGATGTTGTGCAGGCGGTCATTCCCAGCCAGAGCCCTGCGAGAAGGGCCCAGCCAGAACCGGATAGTCTCAGATGTGTCGTCGATTCATGCGCCATGGCGTTCTCTCCTCCAGAGCCCCCCAATTACGAAACTGCATTGATACCAATGGCTATTCAATCGGCCGGCGCGGTGGCTGACCGGAGTGGAATCGGAGCAAATAGGCGGCCCTGCTCCCGGAATGGGGCTCAACTGGCGCCTAGAGCTTCACATACTCAAAATCGACGCTCTGGCCGTTGATGCCCCGCGCGGGCGGGGCAATCCATGCTGCGAACTTGCCAGGCTCGGTGACTTGCTGCATGAGCGACTTCACGAAGGCCTTATCGTCCTCGGAGGGTAGCCACTCTGCTTGTCGCTCGGCCCAGGTGGTCTCATCGAGGGGCGCGCCTTCAGGATCAAATCGGGAACCGGCGAACTCGCCCAGGCTGCGATTGAACCGTCGGTGGGGGTAGCGGAAGTTGAAGTCGATGCCCGCCTTGGCGCACTCCCTGTTCCAATAATCAATGCCCTTCTCGTTGTCGGCGATGTACGCCTCGCGCAAGACCTCGTTCATGGCGTTGCGCATCGGAATCTCCTCGCGCACCAGGCGGCCATCTTTCCAGCGCTCCATCTCGAAGAACTGGTCGTTTGCCGTGTGCTCCTCGTATTTGGGCTCATCCGCGCGGCCCTTGAGTCCCGCGGCGAAGAAGTTGGCGGAGTTGCTCGAGACCTCGGCACCGAACAGGTCGAGGCTGGAGGCGGCCCAGAAGTACACGTAGCGCTGGATCAACTCGAGGGGGATTGCTCCATGCTCGCTCGGGCAGGAGTCGGGGTGCTCGTTCATGACTTCGCAGGTGCGCCGGATCACGCGCGCGATGCCGGTCTGACCCACGAACATGTGGTGCGCCTCCTCGGTGAGCATGAAACGGCAGGTGCGCGCGAGGGGGTCGAAGCCAGACTCGGCCAGTGAGAGCAGCTGGTACTTGCCGTCCCGGTCGGTGAACATGGTGAAGCTGAAGAAGGCCAGCCAGTCTTCACAGGGTTCATTGAAGGTCGTCAGGATGCGCGGGTGGTCCGGGTTGCCCGAGCGGCGCTCGAGGAGCTCGTCCGCCTCCTCGCGGCCGTCCTTGCCGAAGTAGGTGTGCAAGAGGTAGACCATGGCCCACAGGTGGCGTCCCTCTTCAGCGTTGACCTGGAACAGGTTGCGCATGTCGTACAGGGAGGGCGCTGTATGTCCCAAGAGGCGCTGCTGTTCCACCGAAGCCGGCTCCGTGTCGGCCTGGGTGACGATCAGCCGTCGTAGCCAGTTGCGGTACTCCCCCGGCACCTGCTGCCAGGCGGGCTCGCCCAGGTGGTCCCCGAAGCCGATAATGGCCTCCTGTTCATGGGGCGTGAGGAAGATGCCCCAGCGGTAGTCGGGCATCTTGACCTTCTCGAAGTGCGCCCAGCCATCGCGTTCGACGGACACCGCGGTGCGCAGGTAGATGTCGTTCTCGTTGAAGTCCGTGGGGCCGGCCTCCTTCCACCACTCAATGTAGCCGGGTTGCCAGCGCTCAAGGGCACGCTGCAGGCGCTTGTCGGACTTGAGGTCGACGTTGTTGGGGATCTTCTGGGAGTAATCGATCTTGCTCATGGCGTGTGCGTCCGGGGATCAGGTGCGTTCAGTGTTGAATTTGGGGCGCTGCGGGGTGCCGTAGCAGGTCAGCGCGCCCAGCTCGCCCACCGCGTTGGGGCGCTGGAAGATCCAGTTCTGCCAGGCCGAAAGGCGCCCGAAGATCTTGGTCTCCATGGTCTCAGGGCCCGCAAAGCGCAGGTTGGATTCCATGCCGGTCAGGGCGTCCGGGGAGAAGCTGGCGCGCTCTTCGGTCGCTAGGCGCAGCTCGTCCTCCCAGTCAATCTCGTCAGGGGCGAAGGTCGCCAGGCCCAGCTCGTCCGCTGTTTCAGCGTCGAACGGGGGCTCCTGGGTGAGGACTGCTGTCACCGCCTCCGGGTCGCCCAGGAAGCGTGTCTGCAGACGCGAGATTCCATTGGCCATGGGGTACAGGCCTCCGTTCACACAGGTGGCGCCCAGGCGCACCTCGATCTCCGGATCGTTCAGGACGTAGGTCCGGTCGCAGGCCAGGGCCAGCTCCAGGAAGGTGCCCAGGAACGCGGTGCCCTCGTCGATCACGGCGAAGAAGCTCTTGGAGGAGACGTCCACGCGCTTGAGGGTGCGTCGCACGAAGCCGCGCACTTCCTGGGTGAACCAGTTGCCGTCCCCGGCCAGCAAGGGGTCGGTGGCTCGCAGCGTGGCCAGGCTGCCGACCGCCCGCAGCAGTACCAGGGCGATGTTGCGCTCGTTCATGCGCAGATTCAGGAGCGCGTCGTCCAGTTCACGGAAGGCTTTGAGGATCCACCAGTTCGCACCCTGATCCAAGGCCTCTTCGGCCGTGGTGGGGCAGCTGTCTGGCGCTTGGATCGTCAACTCGGCCGTGCGGTCGCTGGCGTTCAGCTTGAGTGTGACGTACTCGTACTGTAGGCCCTCTTCAGTCTCCTGTGCCTCGATGGTCGTCCATTCGATGCCTTTCTCTGCGCGCTGGGGAACCGAGTCGGCCAGGTCGCGTGCTTCGCTCTGCACCTTTTCGTCCCATGCGGAGAGAGGGGCGATGGCGTCCACCAGATTCCACTGCACCGCACGCTTGCCCTTGATGCCCTCGGCCAGGGTGCTGAACACGTCCGTGCGGTCACGGCGCAGCTTACGCTTGTCGGTGATGCGCGTCAGCCCACCCGTTCCGGGCAGCACTCCGAGCAGGGGCACTTCGGGGAAGGAGACGGCGGAGTTCCGGTCGTCCACCAGGAGGATGCGGTCGCAGGCCAGAGCCAGCTCATAGCCGCCTCCGGAGGCCGTGCCGTTCAGGGCCGCCAGGGTCTTGAGCCCGCTGTGCTCGCTGGCGTCCTCGATCCCGAGCCGTGTCTCGTTGGTGTACTTGCAGAAGTTGACCTTGAAGGCGTGGGCGCTCGAGCGCAGCATCAGGATGTTGGCACCGGCGCAGAAGACCCGGTCGAGGTTGCCCGTTAACACGAGGCAGCGCACTTCGGGGTGCTCGAAGCGCAAGCGCGTGACGGCGTCCGCCAATTCAATGTCCACGCCCAGGTCGTAGGAGTTGAGCTTGAGCTCATAGCCGTCGTGGAGTCCGGCATCGCCATCCACATCCATGCGCAGGGTGGCCAGGTCGCCTTCGATGCTCAGGTCCCAGTGGCGGTATTGAGCCGGGGAGGTCTGAAAACTCAGGCGCTCCGGGAGGGTGTCGGTGGTCACGGTGGGTTCCTCAGGGCTGCTGGGTGAAGGGGGGTAGCTGACAATTTATGGGAAGTATACTTCCCATTCATTTATTTGTAAGGCAATATAACGACCAGATGATTAAAGATCAAGCTCTGCTACTGGAACTTGGGAGGCGTCTGAGGGCCGCCCGGGAGCATGCCGGGCAATCGGTGTCCCAACTGGCGCGGGATGCGGGGCTCTCCCGCCGGCACGTGACAGAAGCCGAGGCAGGCCGCGCCAACCCCTCGATCCTGAAGCTCGCACAGCTGGCCGCCTGCCTACGGATTCCGCTGGGGGAGCTGTGTGATCTGGGCGGGGTCTCGCGAGGCGAGAGGCTGGCCCTGGTGGGGCTGCGCGGCGCTGGAAAAACGAGCGTGGGACGTGCCCTGGCGAAGGGCCTCGAGGCGCCCTTCGTGGAGTTGGACCAACGGGTGGAGGATCTGGCGGGCGTGCCCCTGGCCGAGCTCTTCGACCTGCAGGGGCAGGACGCCTACCACTCTTACGAGGCCGAGGCCCTGGAAGCCCTGCTGGCCGAGGGGCAGCGGGTCGTGATCGCCACGGGCGGTTCGATCGTCAGCGCCGAGGCGACCTACGATCGCCTGCGTGAGACCTGCAACACCCTCTGGCTGCGAGCCCTGCCGGAAGATCACCTAGAGCGCGTGATGGGCCAGGGCGACCAGCGACCCATGCGCGGCCGCCCCCGCGCCCTGGAGGAGATGCGCGCCATCCTCGCGCACCGGGATCCGCTCTACCAGCTCTGCGATCACGCCATCGACACGTCCTCCGTGGCCCTGGACGAGGTCGTGGGACAGAGCCTGGCGTGGTTCCGGGCCCGAATGGGAATGGGGGAGAGCGCCCAACGGTCCGAGCCGGACGAGTGATTCGATTCCGCGGGTGCCTGGAGTCCTCCGGACCGCTACCGTAGGTCCGTGCAAAAACGCGCCCACTGCCTCTTCGCCCTGTACGTCCTCTGTGCCTTGGCCGCCCTGGTCTGGCCGGTGCTGTCCTGGGTCGGGGCCGCTGAGTCGCCGTTGATCGTTGGGCTGCCTCCGGTCGTGGCCTGGCACGTGCTCTGGATCCTCATCGGTTTCGGGGCCCTGTTTCTCTACGACCGCGCGGTGCACGGCGGGGGCGACGACGCATGAATTCGGTGCCCCTGGTGATCTGCGTCCTCTATCTGGTCGCTTGCCTGATCATCGGCATCCTGCCGGGCTCCAAGGCCTCCGATTCGGCCGAGGGCTACGTCGCCGGAGACCGCAATCTCGGTCCCCTCGTGATGTACTTCATCACGGGCGCGACGCTCTTCAGCGCCTTCGCCTTCCTGGGCATGCCCGGCTGGGCCTACAGCAAGGGCGTGGCCGCCTGCTACGTCCTGGGCTACGGCATCCTGGGTTTCCTGCCCTTCTATTTCCTGGGACCGCGGGCCGCTCGCGTCGGACGCGCCTACGGCCTCGTGACCCAGGCCGAGATGGTGGCGCGCCGCTTTGACTCGCGCGCCCTGGCGGGGCTGATGGCCATCGTTTCCGTCTACGCTCTCGTGCCGTACGTGGCGATCCAGATGCAGGGCGCGGGCTACGTGCTGAACATCGTGAGCGAAGGGCGCATCGGCAGGGACGCGGGCGCGGCCATCGTCTACGGCGTGGTTCTCGTCTACGTCCTGCGCAGCGGTGTGCTCGGCGTGGGTTGGACGAACACCTTCCAGGGCATCCTGATGATGTCCATGGCCTGGGTCATCGGGTTGTACGTGCCTTGGAAGCTCTATGGGGGAGTGAGCGAGATGTTCACGGCCATCGGCGAGGCCAAGCCAGAGCTGCTGCGCGCCCCGGGATTGCTGTCCCCTACGACGGATGAGGGCGGGGTGCTCGAGCGCGGGGGGCCGGGCAGTTGGGTGGCCTACACCAGCCAGGTCCTGGTCTCCATCATCGGCTTCACCTGTTGGCCGCAGCTCTTCATGCGCGCCTTCAACGCCAAGGACGAGCGCACTCTGCGGCGCACCGTGGTTCTCTACCCGACCTTTCAACTGTTTCTTCTGCCGCTGTTGTTCCTGGGGTTCTCGGCTGTGCTCTACGCGCTCCCCCCCGGTCAATCGGACCAGGTAGTGCCACACATGCTGACCCAGATGGACCTGCCCGGGGTCGTGGTAGGCCTGTTCATCGCCGGTGCCCTGGCTGCTTCCATGTCCTCCGGGGACGCCATCATCCACACGGCGGCTTCGGTCTTCGTGCGCGATGGGATGGTGACCTGTCTGGGCGCCAAGCCGGCTCCGCGTCAGGAGCGCACCTGGATCCGGCGCGTGATCCTGCTCGTCGTCGTGTGCGCCTACGGTCTGGCGGTGAGCTACAAGGGGTCACTGGTGGGCCTTCTGCTCTACGCCTATGGTCCGATTGCCCAGTTCGGACCGGTGCTTTTGGCAACCCTCTACTGGCGCGGGGCAACCCGGCGCGGTGTGTTGGCGGGACTGCTTGCGGGCAGCGCCACATCTCTGGCGTTTGTCACATTCCTAGTGCCGCCCCTCGGTCTGCACGCAGGCCTCTTGGGGCTACTCGTCAATGTCCTAGCTTTGGTCTTTGTCTCCAAGTTCACACGTGAAGGCACTCATGTGGAAGGAGAGAACTTTCTGGTTTGCGCTGAGACTGCTGTGCGATAATCGAAGAGTTGTGTCACGCGCATGACGTATGTCTTGTGGGCCGCCGAGGCCCAGATCGATGCCACCCGTTACCAGACCTTCACTATGGATCAAGAGAACGAACGAGGAACGATAGGGCAGGCACTGCGTCCATTTGCCGTTTTTGTCCTCATCGTCACCGTCGTTCTTCAGGCGTCCAGGATGGGCTTAGTGGCCTGGCAGTATGAACGTGTTGAGGCCGTCGGGGGCCTCGGCTATCTCCTGATCCAAGGCCTGCGCTTTGACTTTGTGGCGCTGGGCATGGTGCTCCTCATCCCCGTCATCCTCGCCCCGCTCGCATTTGCTCTTCGTTCGACCTATCGCCTAGGCGAGCGGGTGCTTGCCACGGTCTTGGCTCTGCAAGCGGCCCTTTTTCTTACGCTTGAATTGGCGACCCCGTCTTTCCTGGAGGAATACGACACGCGTCCCAATTATCTCTTCGTCGAGTACCTCAAGTACCCGGAGGAGGTCTTGTCGACGCTGTGGGGGGCCTACCCGTTGCAGCTCATCTTGATGTGCGCGGCTGCGCCGCTGACGGTCTGGGTGTCCCGAAAGGCCATCCTCCGGGGTGGCGGGCTTGCCGGCCCGCTTCCGCCAATCAAGGCGGCTCTGCTCTCATTGCTGCTCGCGATAACCTGCTTTGTGTGTGCGCGCTCGACCATGGAGCATCGGCCGGTGAATCCCAGCACGGTGTGCTACTCCTCTGATGCGATGGTGAACTCGCTGCCCCTGAATTCGCTCTATTCGTCGGGCTATGCCATCTACGAAATGGGCAGGAATGAGCAAGCCGGGAACCTGGTGTACGGCGACATGCCTCTTGATGAAATTCTCGAGATCGTGCGTGCGGATTCTGGGATTCCCCTCGCTGCGTTCGATCACCCAACTATCCCAACTCTCCATCACCAGCGCAGCCGGGAGACGCGCGCGCGGCCCCTTAACTTCGTCATTATTTTGGAGGAGAGTTTGGGCGTGGAATTCGTCGGTGCCATGGGCGGTCTACCGCTAACGCCGAACATGGATGGACTGCTAGCGCAGGGATTGTCGTTCGACAGGCTCTATGCAACAGGCACACGGTCCGTGCGTGGAATCGAGGCGGTCGTAGCGGGTTACTATCCCACGCCGGCCCGTAGCGTCGTCAAGCTACCTCGGTCTCAGAGGAATTTCTTCACTCTCGCGAGCCTCTTAGGGAACGAAGGCTATGCCACGTCCTTCATCTATGGAGGGGAGTCGCACTTCGACAACATGGGACGATTCTTCACGGGCAACGGCTTCAAGACCGTGATCGATCATTCGGATTATGAGGACCCGCTGTACGAGGGGAGCTGGGGGGTGTCGGATCAGGACCTGTTCCGCCGAGCGCACAAGGAGTTTGAACTGATGGGGGATAGGCCGTTCTTCAGCCTGGTCTTTTCCAGTTCCAATCACTCGCCTTGGGAGTTCCCGACGGAGGGATTTGAACTACATGAGGAGCCCGTGGCCACGCGCAACAACGCCGTGAAGTACGCGGACCATGCCCTGGGGGAGTTCTTCGCGCTGGCAAGGGCCTCATCCTATTGGGAGAACACCGTCTTTCTGATTGTCGCGGATCACAACTCGCGTGTGCATGGACCCGCGCTGGTTCCCGTGGAGCATTTCCATGTGCCGGGGGTTTTCCTCGGCGCCACGATTGCTCCAGGCCGCATCGAGACCATTGCAAGTCAGGTGGACCTCTTGCCAACCGCGCTCTCACTCATGGGGCTCGACTCGGACCACCCCGCTCTCGGTCGCGACCTGACCAATCCTGCCGTTCGGGCACTCCCCGGCCGGGCCATGCTCCAATACCACCAGACCAATCTCTTCTTGGAGGACGACCATGCCGTCATCCTTCGCGCAGGATTGCCTGCGGCCCATTTTCGGTGGGTAGGGGGCGCGCTCGTCCCTGCCGAGACCCTTCCGGAGTTGGAGCGTCGCGCCATCGCCCATTCCCTCTGGCCACAGCTCGCCTACAGGAAGGGCACCTACCGCCTGCCCTAGGTTCTCATGCGGAGGGAGGTTGGCGGTGTGCCGCCTGCCATCTGCTCCAAGACACTTCTGGCTCCCATGCGTCGATCCACCGGACACTTGTTCCTGCTCCTCTTCGTCCTCCTTCTTGGGGTCAGGATTGTGTCGATCTGCATGCATCCGGCGAGCCTTTCATTCCGGATCCTTCCCAACCTGTGGGTCCTGATGGTTTTGGTGGGCCTCGCCCGCTCGGGACGCCGGCTCCTTTCCTCACAGCCGAGCAACTCTCGGCGACGCTGGCCTGGGGCCCTACTCTTTACTGCTGGCCTAGCCACGACAGGGTTCATTGGGGTCGTCGCCTGGGTGGACTACAGCCTTGGGCAGCGCGATAACGTTGGTGTTTACGACGACCCCTACAAGGTATGGGCGGCACGCGGACTCGTGGTCGAAGGACCACGGATCACGAAGAGTGGAACCCAAAACTCGATCGAGAGCATCCGCCTCGCATTCGATCGTGGCGCCAAGGGCGTAGAAGTCGACGCCTACTTCGATACGGCGTTGAACCAGTACGTGGTCTCACACGATCGGCCGTACAACTTGAAAAAAGGTGTCGTACTTACCCTTGGTGCTCTGCTTGAGGCCGTCGGGGATGACGGGCAATTCTGGCTCGATCTGAAGAAGCTGAGACATCTCGACAGGGCCCAGCTAGCCGCGGCAGTTGCAGAATTGGAGACCCTGACCGCGAAGGGAGACCTCAAGGGACGGTTCTACGTGGAGGGCGAAGACCCCGTCAATTTGCATGCTTTTCACCGCGCTGGTTTCCTGACGATCTACGACACCCATCCCCTCAAGGATTCCAACCCCTGGACTCCCTTGGCAAGCGATCTCTACAAGCTGGTCTACTACTTCGGTGGGCATACTGTCATGGGGATGAACAGCGGGGAGCCTGGCGCGCTGATCTACGGACCAGAGGCGTGTAGGGCGCTTCGCAATGTTCCGGTCTTCATCTACCACACCCCCGACAATTCGGACCGTCTTGAAGAGTTGCTCGCTGCCCCGGACGTTCGGGTCATCCTCGTGGTGGATCAGTCCCTTGATCGATACGGACTGCATGGGCCTGCCGGGGAGTGAGCTCAGGCTCTACCTGCCGCGAACTCCCAAAGGCGCCAGTTGGAGCACCACCGGTGAGCAGAGGCTGGACGTGGGGGCGGTGGACTGTCAGGTAGGGTGACCCCACTCCGGTTCTCTGGGCCATGTCGCCGCAGAAGCGCTTGCCCCCTACACGTCCCTTTTCGTTTCCGACCCTGAGAATTTTGGCGTGCTCTTCTCAAACCGCTACGGGTTCCTTTACTTCCACATTGCCAAGACCAGTGGGACGAGAATCAAGACCGCCCTCAAGAAGCTGCGACGGTTCGATCCACAGATAATCCCTCAGTTCCTGGCTCACAATCTCTCCGGACTCACCGGCCAGCGCATTGCCGTCAAGCCGCCTCGACATGCCCGTGCCGTAGCCGCCAAGGACCTCATTCCGCGGGAGGAGTTCGAATGGACCTGCAAGTTTGCCAGCGTGCGAAACCCCTGGGACTTACAGCTCAGCGCCTTCCATCACTTGCACAGGGAGCATCCGGAAGTCGCGGGTAGGAGCGGTCTGCGTGAATTTGGAGCTCTCCTTCGTTAGAACCTGGATAGGGGAAAGCCCTTGGACTATCCGAGTCACAACGCACGCGAGATCGAGGCATTCGGATACTCCTTCGAGGGAGGTCTCCCAAATGGATCGTTACTCGGCGAGGCGGCCGCAGGAGGGCGGTTGTCATCCTGGGGTGACAGTCCACCGATTGGTTCACACCCTGCCGACCTTCTCGTGACGCTTGGGGTGTGACAGCGTATTGTGGTTGCGTGCCGCGACCCCTCTACTTCCTCGCCCTCCTGTGGCTGTTCGCCGTGCCTCTCCTAGCCCAAGAGGATGAGCCCGAGCTTGAAGGCATGGGGCGGCGTGATCCCGTTGCCGCAGCCAAAGCCGCTGCCCGGTTGGCCTTGGATACGGGGCGCCTCGAGGATGCAGGCCACCACTTGGAGCGGGCTCTCTTGCACGCGCCGCTGGACGTGGACTTGGTGGCGGGCATCCTCGAGACCCTAGAGGGGGAGGGCGATGCCGTACGCGATGCGCGTCTACTTTGGAGTTCACTGTGGCATGAGCTGGCCTCCGGATCGGACGGTCGCGCGAATCCGCCCAGCTCTGTGCGCCGGTTCCTATCCGATGATCCCTGGCCGGCTGCGCTCACCAAGGCGCGTGCCAGCGCGGTCGACGAGTTGCATCGATGGGTGGCCAGCCACGAATCGTCCGCGTCCAAGAAACCGGCCGATCGCCTGCTGGCGGATTGGGGCCGGCGACTGGCCCTGGACCTCGCTCGCCCCGTGCCTCGACTGGATGACGCTGCGCGGGCCGACCTGGCGCCGCTGCTTCAGGTGGGCGGCCGCGAGCACAGTCCCGTACTTTCCGCCCTGGACCGGCTCATGAAGAGCGCCCTGGCCAGCGGGGACACGGGGCTCGCCATGCGCTCCGCCCGGGCTCTGCACGGGCTCGCCGTGCAAGCGGACTTCAAGGACCTGAAGGGGCCGCGGCCCTCGGGCATGGGCAGCGTGCGGTCCAAGGCCGGCGCCGGTCTGTCGCGTGCTCGCGGCAAGCTGCGGGATAAGAGTCCCGACCCCTGGAGCGTGGAGGACCTGGAGTGGCTGACCAGCGAAGAGGGCGAGGCCTTCACCCGCTCCCACGACAGCTTTGCCTACCCGGGCACGGGCTTCTCCACCCAGGAGTGGTATCGGGTCGAGACCGACTGCGGCTTCGAGACCCTGCTGGGGGTCGCCACCACCATCGAGCTGCACCACCAACGTCTGGCCGGCTGGTACGGCGTGGATCCCTTCATCGGCCGTCCGGGAATCGTGCGCATCGTGCCCGAACCCAATGGACTGGAGGCCGAGGGCACACCCGGGCGGTTTCCAGGGTGGGGACACGACGGTCATGCGCTTCGCCCAGGGCAACATCGAGGGCCTCGGCCACGGCCTGACCCACGAGCTCACCCACCGCTTCGACGGCGCCCTCTTCCCCGGCCAGCCCAGCTGGCTGACCGAGGGCAAGGCCGTCTGGACGGCGTCCGCCTACGGTCCCTCCACGGACGAGGTCTTCGTGGAGAACCACGCCAACTTCGGCACCTTCCAGGGGGTGTGGATCGACGGCTGGGGCCGCGCGGAGAAGTTGGAGACACTGATCTCGGGGACCATGGAGGACTACCGGGACAACTACGCGGCGGGCTACTGTCTGTACGTGTACCTGAACACCTGGGAGGAGGGTGGCGAGCGTTTATTCCAGGAGGCGTTGCAGAAGTTCATGGAGGGGGGCCGCTCCCGTCGCGGCGAGCCCCTGGAGTTTTTTGAGCGACACTTCTGCGACGGGAAGGACGGTCGGCCGGAGGACTTCGAGAGCTTTGCCGAGCACTACGAGACCTTCTTGCGCGGGTTCTGGTGGAAGGATCGAGCCGACTGGACCAAGCGCTACACCGGTGCAACTCCGCGCACGCCGTCTCAGCCCTACGTGTACGACGAGCCCACCTGGACCTGGCAGCGGCATCGGTCCGAGCCCTACTTCGGCCAGGATCAGGCGCGGGTCGCGGCCCGTGTCCTCCTGGACGCGAACAAGAACAAGGATGCCCTCAAAGCCCTCCTGTGGTCTCTGGGTGTGGACGGTCGAGAGCCTCGCTGTATGCGCTGGTTGTCCGAGATCCTGCCGGGCCTGGGCGCCAAGGATGCGGCCTGGGTGGCGGAGCAGGCACTGGTGTTCCCTTCGTGGCCCACTGCGCAGCCGGCTCCGTTCCTCTCCCGTCTGCCGAAGACGCGTGCTCTGCTGAAAACCCTGGCCGAGGCCTCCACCTCATGGGCCGAGCAGGACCTACCGCGTTCGGCTGCCGCCCTGGCGGCGGACCACGACCGCCTGGCCCTCTGGATCGGGGCGCCGCGCCTGTCCCTTCCCGCACCGGACCTCGAAGGCCTGCGTCATCCCTTCGATCGGCCGACCCACCTGCTGGGCGCACGGGGTTGGATCGAAGACGAGCTTGTGGGCTACGACAAGAAGCGCCGGGTCGGTTTGTGGCATGCCCTCCCCGACGGGGACCTGCTCGTCGGTCGCCGTGAAGAGCGCACGGGCACGGGCAAGGTGGACCGCGGGGGCGGGGGCATGGCCTTCACCCGCAGCGAGGACTACCTCCTGCCGGGCACCTATCGCATCGAGACGCGCGTGCGCTTCACTACGGCCTACGGCCGCGGGCAGGTCGTGTTCGGCTACCAACGCCGAGATCGCAGCCTGCGTCTGACCTTCAGCGGGGGCGCGTACATGTATGCGGTGGGGGAGAGTGAGGAGGAGCCCTCCTTCGAGGAGATCGACTGGAGCCTGTCTGGTATGTGGGAGCGGGATGGTGCTCTCTCGGGTTCGACCCGCAGTGGAAAAGTAGACTTCGGCAAGCAGCGCACGGCCTTTGATCTGGTTCTGCTAGTGGACGGCGCCTCGGTGCAGGCGATGGTCGACGGCCGTCTCGTGGCCACCTACCACACCGCCGATGGCCGTCCCATTGAGGGCCACGTGGGCTTCGCCACCAGCAGCGGCGCGTTCCAGTTCACGACGCCCCGGGTGCAGCGCCTCGACCGCTCCCGTCAGGCGGGAGTGGAGGGGTTGCTCGCGGCGGGACTGCACCTGGACAAGCCCTCTTCACCGGCTTTCAAGGATATGGAGAACCGACCGGTCTACGGGCTGGAGCCCTCGACCAACGGCAGCATGCTCCTGTGGATCCCGACCCCGTGGACGAAGACCGGGGAGGAGGTGGACGCGTCGGCGATCACCCGCCGCGCGCGGGCCTCCGCCGACCGCCTGTCGACGGCTCTGGCCCGCGAGGGCGCCACGCAGCCGGTGGCCATCGCCCTGCCCGCGTCCCTGGGGGCCAAAGAGGTAGAGAGTCTCGGGGCCGAGCTGGTGGCAATGTTCACCCCACCCGCGCGCCTGATCGTGCATCCCTACACCGCGGCTCCGTCCGTGGGCTTGACCGATGCGGTGGACCTGAACAAGCGCTGGATCTTCTTTGTGGACGCGGCGGGCGTGGCACGGGTCGTGTCGCCGCTCTTCAGCGTTGGGGGGGGCTTCGACCCCAGGCTCGATCACTGGCTGACGGTCTTCCGGGATCACGGACGCCCGGAGCGCGACCTGCCACCCGTGCAGCGCTTCTCCGAAGAGGACGAGGCGGGTGAAGATCCCGATGGAGGGGATGGGGACGACTGAGGGGCACGGACCTTCAAGGCTTGATCCGGCCAGTCTTCAAGCTCGACTCCCGATCCTAGTGAGGCCGGATGGATACTTGCCCTCAACTCCTGGCACCATGTTCGGCTCGGCACCTCTTGGCGGCCCTCATCCACAGAGGGCCTTCTGTGGCCCTGCTAGAACAAGCTCATAGAGTTGGTGAAACGCTTGCCGCTATTGAAGACGGAAGCCTGAAGGACGTAGAGACGACGTGCGCCGGCTTCCATCGGGAAGGCCCTATCGAGGTCGTGTCTGATCTTGCCCGAGGGGCCGATGACCCCTACCCAGATGGTCCATGTGGAATCGTTCATGGCTGGCATCTCAAGTGAATTGGCAGGAGACAGGGTGGGTTCGGTGCTCAGGTGCAGTCGAACGGTTGAGCCGGGGGCACCAAAGACGGTGAAACGGGTATAGCCGCCGGCCAGCAGAATCTGCTTCAACGAGGGGTCGGCTGGACTGGGCTGCTCTAGGTAGCCTTGATTGTCAATGTTATTGCACTGCACGCCAGACATGCGCGCTGCACCCATGTTCAAGAGGCTCTCTCCATCCAGGCCATAGCCTCCGTACCCGGCTACGTCGTAGCCTCCCACTCCCTCGATGAGTTTGCTGTTGTTGGTACCGCCCGTAATGATCCCCTCGGCGAGCGACTCGATGCGAAGGGCATGTCCACCATTCCCCGGGGTCCCTCCGATCCATCCGGAGGTAAACGCCAAGCCGCCGTCTCCACCTTTCACTTTGCTGAGCGCAATATGCACCTTCGACGTTCCGGCCACCCAGATCCCATGTCCTCCATCTCCACCATCATCGCTGGACTGCCCCAGCCCCCCTCTGATCAAGCTCCTCACTATTTCAACCTGTGAAGATCCCGAGATGATGATGGCGTCATCGCCATCATCGGGATCGCTTGAGGTCGAGAGGGTTGTCGCCACGAACGTCGACCACTCCATGCGCACGTCCGCGCAATCGGAAACTCGAGCGGTTTCAGCGCGAACGCTCTTGACGATCAAGGCTCCAGCGCAGTCGTCGATGATGAGACCCTCGAGGCGGAAGTTGGCCAACGCTGACCACGTGCCCGCAGGAAGGTCGTGAAGGCGGACGTTCGGTGGGTTCTGGATTTGCACCTTGAGCTTGCCCCCTGAAAACTCGCCAATAATTGACAGGGCCTTGTCTGTGTCAAACCCGGCATAGCTCCCCGTGCGCACGAGGATGGTGTCGCCGTTCTGCACGGCGGAGTCTCCAACGGCCACGACGATCGACGTGAAGTCGGTACTCGGCCCATTGTTCACATCCACGATCCAGTCCGCGGCCATCGTCAAACCAGAGAGGTTCAAGGTGGCCGCGATGACCGCGGTAGCTCTAGAGAGTTTCCGCACAAGTACATTCATCAGGGAGTGCTTAGGGGGGCAGCATGGCGTGGGCGCGTACCAGCCTAGACCCTAACGGGCCGTTGGATAACCTTGTGAAGTAAGCCCGTGGCTTCGTCTAAAAGTACGCAGAAATAGCCTCAGATCAGACATCTCGCGGATTCCTCACTATGCTCTCGCACCATGGCTGAGCTGGAATTGAAAGGAGCGAGCATTTCGTTCGGCGCAGGCGCGCTCCTAGATGAAGCAGACCTCGTCATCGAGGCGGGCGAGCGCGTCGGTCTCTTGGGCCGAAACGGCGCAGGGAAGACTACCCTGATGCGGGTCCTGAGCGGCGCTCTCGAACTCGACGCGGGTGAACTTAAGCTCCGTCCTGGGTTGATCGTCACACGGCTCGAGCAAGACGTACCGAGCGCTGCCACCGGGACGGTGGAGGCCCTGATTCGGAGCAGTCTCGCCGATGCTGATCTCGAGGAATGGGAGATCGAGAAGCGCCTTGAGCGCGAATGTGATCGCTTCCAACTCGACCCCAGTGAGGATGTTTCAGAGCTCTCCGCAGGGATGAAGCGGCGCGCCTTGCTCGCCAGTGCTTTGGCCCATGACCCTGACCTTTTGATTCTGGACGAGCCGACAAACCACCTCGAGCTAGGGGCCATCCAGAAACTCGAAGAGGTCCTACTCAGTAGACGAGCGTCGCTTCTCTTCGTTACGCACGACCGCGCATTCCTCCGCAAGCTCTCGACGCGCATCTTGGATCTCGACCGCGGCAAGCTGAAGAGCTACGACTGCAACTATGGCACCTATCTGAAGCGTAAAGCTGCAGACCTCGCTGATGAAGAGAAGCGCAACGCCGAGTTTGACAAGCACCTGGCCAAGGAGGAGGTCTGGATCCGAAAGGGCATCCTCGCGCGCAGGACCCGAAACATGGGCCGAGTTCGGGCGCTGAAAGATCTCCGCGAAGAGCGCACTGCGAGGAGAGACCAAGTCGGCCAAGCGCGCGCCAAGGTGCAGGAGAACGAGCGCTCAGGGCACCTCGTTCTGCGCGCTCTTGGCCTGGACTTCGCCTACGGTGAGAACATCCTCTTCAAGGGGCTCGATTTCGAGTTGGTCCGCGGGAATCGCGTTGGAATCGTCGGCCCCAACGGCGCAGGGAAGAGCACCCTGCTCTCGCTGCTCCTCGCTGAACTGAAACCTGACAGCGGTTCGATCCGTCACGGGACGAAGCTCGAGGTCGCGCGCTTTGACCAGCTCCATGCGAGCCTGGATCCGAATCGGACTGTCGCAGAGAACGTCACGGGGGCTGGGGACAGTCTTACCGTCAACGGCGCCGAGCGGCACGTTATCAGCTACCTCGCGGACTTTCTGTTCACACCGGATCAAGTGCGTGGCGAGATCACGAAGCTCTCCGGAGGCGAACGCAATCGCCTCCAGCTCGCGCGCATCCTCGCGCGTCCTTGCAACCTCCTCGTTCTTGATGAGCCGACGAATGATCTGGACCTTGAGACGCTAGACCTGCTTGAGGAGCTGCTCTCTAGCTACAAGGGCACGCTGCTGCTCGTGAGCCACGACCGTGAGTTCCTTGAGAACGTCGTGACATCTATCTTGGCACCTGATGAAGACGCTGGTCCTGGAGTCTGGCGAGAGTACATGGGGGGCTACATGGATTGGCAGCGCGTGTTAATGCGACGCGCGGAAGAGCGCGCGAACGCTCAAGCCAAACCAAGAGGAGGCGGCAAACAGAAGAAGTCTCAAAGCCAGCAGAGCTCTCCCAAGGTGCGCAAGCTGACCTTCACCGAATCCCACGAGCTCAAGGCATTACCCGACGCGGTCGAGTCACTGGAATCACAAAAGAACGCTCTCCTAGGGCTCACAGCAGCTGCCGACTACTACAAGCGCCCGCAATCAGAGCAAGGAGTCGACCGCGATAAGCTCAAGGAGCTGGAGCGGGAGCTGGAGCACAAGATGGAGCGCTGGGAAGAGCTCGAAGGCCTCAGCGACTGATCCATTTCCGCGCCTCTTGCGTGCGATGGGGTCCGTGATCAGGTGTTCGAGCCCAAGAGCTCGCCGCGCTCCTCGATCTTCTTGAAGCAGACCTTCCCGCGGGATGGGGGGGACTGTGTGGCTCCAGATGAAGCTGCTCTATCCGCTTGTCGTCAGTCTTTCACGCCCCACGCCGCACGTACCAGAGCAGCGAGCAACGCGAGGCCCCCGGCGGGTACCAGCAGGATGAAGAGGGATGGATCACCTTCCGCATTCAGCACCCCACCGAGGAGGAACCCCAAGGGCATCGTGACGGCCCCTACTGTGAGCCAGCGGGCGACGAACCGTCGCCGCTGCTCTTCACGGATCAGGCGCTCGCCATTGGCCCCGATCAGGAGACACACGATGCCGAGCAGGTTCCCGTGTGCGTGGGCCAGCGTCCAAAGCTCACGACGCAGGGTGTCCTCGAGGTAGACGGGCACCTTGAGGGCATGCAGGGCCTCGAGCGTCAGGCCCAGCGGCAGGAAGACCGCAAGGAGGTAAAACCCCAATACCGTCAGTCGTCTTGAAGTGGCATCCATTATTCACCGATTGAGATCACTCGTTCCGATTGTAGGTCAAGTAGCGCCGAGATCTCCTGCATCATCGGAGAGAGATCCTCCCCGATCAGAAACGCGGCGGCTCGGTCGGCTGCGGGGCGCAAGGAGGCCGGTGCTTTCTGAACCAGCATGCCGATGAGCTTGCGGAGTTGCGCAACCCGCTCAATTGGATCCGCGTCATGCTCCCAGGCGGCCAGAGATTCGCCGATGCCGGACGCCATGCGCCCCTCAAGAGCCAGCAGGCTGCGCTTGGCGAGCCAGCGGATCGCGGGATAGGCATCCCCAAGCGCGACCAGGAGGTGTACCCGCAGGAACCCCTGATTCCAGGCGGCGCCGTTCGGGTTGCCGGAAGCTGCGGCGTAGACTGCGCGCTGTACGGCGTCCCCGGAGAGCAGGGATGCCACGCCGTCTGGCATGGACAGCGGAGCTCCGTCGAGGCGCTCGGAGGGCGAGGGGTAGTCCCCTCGGCCATCTCCCCACAATCGGTCGAGCTCCTGCGCTGCCCAATCAAGTGAGCGATCGAGGTGGCACAGTGTGCAGGCGTGGGGCCGGCCGGCCTCGGCGTCGCGGGCGGCATCCGGGATTTCAACCTGGTGGCTGCGGTGGATCTCAAGAACCCCGTAGACGATGCGTGGCATGTGACACTCGAGGCAGCGCGACCCTGCGCTCTCCTTCTTGTGAAAGGTGTGGGCCGGGATATCAGCGCCGATCTCGCCGTGGCACTGCAGGCACGCCTGATCGCCCCGCATCTCTTCCTCGATCATCCCGTGCGGGTCGCCGCCGTGCATGGTGTGGCACTTGCCGCAAGAGAACTGGCCACCCTCGAAGCAGGGTGAGGCCTTGAGGCCCTGGTATTCATGGGCCGTCAGGCGAGGAGTGCCATCGCCCCAGAAGCGTTGGGAAAACAGGTCTGGCGAGGAGGCCCTCACGCTCGGCGTCTCCCTGGTCACCGGGGTGACGTGATTCTCCAGTCGTTCGCCCGGGCGAAAACTGGGGCCGGTATCAAGCCACGTAATAAGGTCGGCGAGATTCGCGGGCAGTCTCTGGCCGTGGCACTGGCCGCAGACTGCGCTCTCGCGTTGCGCGTCGAGACGGGGCGGGTGAACGAGGTCGGCGCCACCCCCTCCGTCCCCGATATCCATATGTGCCGCGTACCTGATGAGGGGATTGCGATAATCGCGCGCATGTTCGCCACCCGGACCGTGACACGCCTCGCAAGAAATTCCGAGTTCCGCCACGCCGGTTTCAAAGGCCGTCTGGACGCCCTCTCGCATGCCGGGCATTGGGCCCGTGGTATGGCAGAAGACGCAGTTCCGATTCCAATTGCTGCGGTGGACGTCCCAGTCTTCGTTGTCCGGTTCCAAGAACACTCCATTCATGTGCATCCAACGGTCTGCCTCGATGTGCCACACGAGCGGCAAGCGCTCCAATCTGGATCCGGCGGGCAAGTCAACCTCTTCAAAGTACTGCTGATAGCGTCGGGAGCCAACGCACAGCGCGACCTCTGCCACTCGTCGACCTCCATCCCCTGTAGGGATCTCGATCACAAAGCGCTCTCCGTCCCGATGTGGACGGGCCCAATCACCGAAGAACTCCACCCGCTCTCCATCAAAATGACCCAGCACCGTTTCGGGACTGGCGATCTGATTCATAGTCCGGTGAAACGTCCTTTCCCAAGAAGCGTGCTGGCTAGGGTGGCAGCTCAGGCACACGTCGGACCCCACATACCCGCCCTTCCTGTGGGCCATGGGCTCGGCGGCGCGCATGGCCGCAGGGTCAAAGCCGTGGCTCATCTCCCAGACCACAAGGGCTGGCGACGAGAGCAAGGCTAGGAGCAGAAGCGGGTGTCTGGACATTGACGAGGCCCCGTTGCTGGGGGTGAACCCGATTCTACCCAGCTCTCCGGCATCTGGCGGGGGACGGTCGAGCAGGGGGCTAGCGCTCCCCGTCACCGCGCCTGACCAGTATCACGCGGTCCACGCTCTTCACCGGGAAGCTCTCGCTGATCCCGCCAGGCCAGCGCACGCTCAGGCTCCCGGCTTGCTCTTGGCTCAGGCCAAAGTGCGCCCGGGCCGCGCTCGCACTGCAGTAGCTGAAGCCGCTCTTCACTTCTCGCCGCTGCACGCGACCCGCCGCGTCGGTCCAGGTCACGAAGGCGCCGAGTACGTCCCGGCCTTGCTCATCCACGGCCCGTACACTCAGCCAGTGTCCGCGGGCCGGTGCGCAGTTCATGAAGAGGTGCGCCGGGCCATCGCGGTTGACCACCAGGACGTCGACCCCGCCGTCACCATTCACATCGCCGAAGGCCGCCCCTCGGCTCGTGGCGTGCAGGGGCTGCTCACAGCCGCCGCGATGCAGGGGATCTTCAAATCGTCCCTCGGGCAGTCCGCGCAGCAGGGTGTTGGGTTCCGCATAGGGATTGCCCTCCACCAGGGGAGCCATCTGCAGGTTGACGCGACCATTGGCCACGTACGCGTCCAGCAGGGCGTCGTTGTTGAAGTCCATGAAGCCCACTCCGAAGCGCGTGCGCTGGAGTGTTGCCAGACCCAGGCCCACCTCCACCGTGCGCTCGGTGAAAAAGCGACCCTTGTTGAAGAATAGGCCGTCGTGCTCGCGGGCCATGTGCACCACGAGGAGGTCCAGCGTGCCGTTGGCGTCGAGATCCGCGCTGTCCACGCCCATGCCCGCGCGCGAGGTGCCGTTGCGGTCGCGGGCGCAGCCCGCGAGCTCGGCGCGGTCCACAAAGCGCCCCTCGCCCTGGTTGATCCACAGTTGGTCGGGGGTCTGGTCATTCGCCACGAAGAGATCCAGCCTGTCGTCTCCGTTGAAGTCTCCGGCCACCACGCCCAGGCCGTTGCCGAAGGTCGCCTGGATGCCGGAGGACTCCGAGACGTCTACGAACGTTCCGTCTCCTCGGTTCTCGTACAGCACATCCGAGCGCGTGGCGGAGTAGCTCGTGGGGCCGCAGTAGTCGGGCTGGCCCGTGGGGCCGAAGCAGGTCAACTCGCCGTCGACGGACCAGTTGACGTAGTTGGCCACGAAGAGATCCAGATCCCCATCGCCATCCTTGTCGAAGAAGCAGGCGCTCGTGCCCCAGCCATCATCTCCCACGCCCGCGGCGCTTGTGACTTCGGTAAACCGCCCACCGCCCAGGTTCTGCAGGAGCGCGTTGGGTCCCACCTGGGTCACGTACAGGTCCGTGTCCCCGTCTCCGTCGTAGTCGCCGCTGGCCACGCCCATTCCATAGCCGCGGATCGAGATGCCGCTGGCCTCCGTGACGTCATCGAAATGACCGTCCCCGCGGTTGGCGAAGAGGCGGTGTCCCGTGACGGCGTCGGGCGCGTCGAGCTTTCCGCTCTGTACGCAGAAGGCGTCCAGGTCCCCGTCCCCGTCCATGTCGAACAGCGCTGCGCCCCCGCCCATCAACTCGGGGAAGTAGAAGGCTTCGTCGTGACCCGAGCGGTGCTCGAAGACCAGACCCCGGGCACTTCCCTCTTCCCGAAACCAGGGGTCGGCCGTGGGAGTCTCCTCGACCTGCTCTCCCTGGCCACAGGCCGCTAGGGTCCACAGCAGGACGACCCAACAAGGTCGAGTGATTCTGTGGTGGGCGCGTGTCATGGGGGGCGTGCTAGCGCGGTGCGTCGTCTTCGAGAGCCTCGATCCTCTCCTGTAGATCTGCCCAGGCGGGATGATCGGGGTTGAGGGTACGTACACGCTCCAGGCACGTCTGCGCCGCAGTCAGGCTTCCAAGGCTATCCTGTGTGGCGCGGTAGGCCGCGATCATCTCCTCGATGCGCTCCAGCTTCAGCAGGGCCGTCAGACGCGCCTCGTGGGCCGCCGGGTCGGCCGCATTCTGATCCAGGGCTGCGAGGGTGGTGGACAGCGCGGCCTCGTTGTCACCCGCCATGATCTCGGCCCAGGCCAGGCTGACCTTCAGTTCTGCGTCACCGGGCTCAAGGCGGGAAGCCACGGATAGGGCCGCGACCGCCTGGGGCCACTGGGCCAGACCGGCATGGGCCACCCCCAGCTTGCGCGCCACCTTCGGGTTCTCCGCCTCGCGCGCGAAGAGCTCCTCCAGGAGCTCCACGGCCATGGCGGTCTTGCCGCGGTCCATCAGACGCGTGGCGCGCAGGAGCAGGGCGCTCGTGCCTTTCTTGAAGACCTTCAGCTCCCTTGACCAGGGATCGTTCATGACCAGGCGCGCACCCTGACCCCGGGCGATCTCGCTCTGGGCCTGCTCTTCGCGACCCAGTTGGAAGAGGGCTTTTCCCTGGAGGCGGTGGGCGAGGGCTGCATTCGGACTCTCCATCAGTGTTGCCGACTGCAGGCGCTCCAGCGCTCGTTCCGGATCCCCTTCTTGCAAGGCCACCTGGGCCAGGCCGATCGTGCACGCGCTGTTGTCCGGATCCATGGAGAGCGCGCGCTCAAACGCCAATCGGGCTTCACCCACCTGTCCCAGGTCCAGCAAGCTCGCGCCCCGCCTGCACCAGGCGGGGGCGTAGTCCGGCTCTAGTTGATGCACCCGGTCGAGGCTCTTGAGCCCACCGTGCAGGTCACCATTTTGCATGCGCGCCAGGGCCAGGCGATATTGCACGCGAGCATCGCTCGCATCCAACTCCACGGCGGCCGTGTAGGCCGGCAAGGCCCACTCGAGCATCAGATGCGCTTCGTACAGCTGCCCCAGATCGCGCCAGGCGTGGGCATCGGTGGGGGCCTGTTTGACTGCGGCCACCGCTTCATCGATCAAGGCGATCAGCGTGGGGTCGAAACCACTCACCGCAGCGGGGACGGGCACCTCACGGGGCGTTGGCGGAGAACCCTGACCCGTGCACCCCGCGAGGAGGAGCAGGCTGCAGGTGAGCATCAGCCTGGGGACCAGGGCAGCGGGGACGGGGAAGGTGGGGTCCGACATGGGCCCGGCCAGAGTACGCCGTTCCCCGGCCCGCATGCCAGGGAGCTACCTTAAGGGTGGACTTGGACCGGCAGGCCCAGGTCGGCCGTGATGGCCTCCCCGCGTGCCAGCAGCTCTTCGGCGGGCAATTTGGAGAGGCGCTCCGCCCCGGGCTGGTAGACCTTGCGCTCCAAGCCGTAGAGCAGGACGTCATGCACCTTGGCTCCCGCCGCCTGGGCCGAGCGCACCAGATCGGTCCAGCACCCGTCAGATTCTTCGTCCGGGGCCAGGCCGTCCACCGCCACGCGCATGGTCTGCAAGCGGGTCCGCACTAGGTTGCTGCACTGCACCAGATTGTCGATCACCTTTTGGTCTGGTATCTCCATGCCGTTGAGCAGGTTGCGCTCAACCGGCGTCCCGCCGTCCAGCTTGAACCAAACCTCTCCGCCCCGCGCGGCCAGGCGTGTCAGGCCCGCCTGCACCTGAGGCTTGTGCACCTGGGAGCCATTGCTGATCAGGATGGTCTGCAGGTTTCCATCGGGGTCCAGCTCGTCGAGGACTCCAGCCACGAGTTCCATGCACGCGGCAAAATCCGGCGAGGTCGTGGGCTCACCGTTGCCGGAGAAGGCCACGTCGTTCACGCGTCGGGAGCCCTCGGGCACGTGGCGCTCCATCCAGTCCCCGTGCAGCAGCTCGCCGAGGAACTCCCGCAGCTCCTTCTCCAGGAGGTCGAGGTCCAGCGCGGGGCCTGAGCCCAGGGTCAGCCCCTCCACCTGACAGTATGCGCAGCGCCAGTTGCAGGCGTTGTTGGGGTTCAGGTTGATGCCCACCGAGACGCCACCGGCGCGCCGCGAGACCACGGGGTAGACGTACGTCAGCTGGGCGGCGTCTCGCTCGTGTGTTTGTGTGGTGAGGCGCATGGTCGAGTCAGTCTTCTAGGAGGCTCTGGACGTGGACCGCCGTAGAACTTGCGAGCCCCTCCAGGTCGTAACCACCCTCGAGCAGGGAAACCAGCCCGTGGCCTGTGAGTGTGCGGGCCACCTGCAGTAGGGCGCGGGTCATCTGGCCATAAGCCTCGGTGGTCAGGAGTGTGGCCGACAGGGGATCCCGCGCGTGGGCGTCGAATCCGGCGGAGACGAACACGAGATCGGGGCGGAAGGACTCCAGGCTCGGAAGGAGCTCTCCCTCGAAGGCCTCCAGCCACTCGGCGTCTCCGCTGCCCGGGTCCTGAGGGCAGTTCAGCGTGGCGCCTTCGCCCTCTCCCAAGCCGCGCTCATCCCGCGCTCCGGTTCCCGGGTAGTGGGGGAACTGGTGCAGGCTGGCATAGAACACGCTCGGGTCGTTCTCGAACAGGTGCTGGGTGCCGTTCCCGTGGTGGACGTCCCAGTCCACGATGGCCACGCGCTGGAGGCCGTGCTCAGCCTGGGCGTGGCGCGCGGCGAGGGCGACGTTATTGAACAGGCAGAAGCCTCCTGCCAGATTGACCTCCGCATGGTGACCCGGTGGGCGGGTGGTCACGAAGGTGGATTCACAGCCCGCCTTCAGGACTTGATCCACTCCCGCTACGGCAGCGCCCGCGGCCATCAGCCCCGCGCCGTAGGATCCCGCGCTGATGGGCATGTCGACGCTGTCCACGCAGGACTGGCCGGCCTCCACGGCGGCGAGGATGCGCGCACCGTGGTCCGGGTCGTGCACGGCCTCAAGGGCGTCGACGGGTAGGGCTTGTGGCTCGCTGAGCTCCAAGCAGTCCACCAAGCCGCTTTTGATCAGCCGATCTTCGATGGCCTGTACCCGTGCCGCACACTCGGGGTGGCCGGTGCCGGTGTCGTGCTCCGCCTGGAGCGCGCTGTGGATCCAACCGACTCGATTCAAAGCCGGGCCCTATTCCTTCAGGTGAAAGGCGCGCCGGTACTTGGTCTCCAGCATCTCTTCGAAGGCGGGGTCTTTGGCCAGATCCCTCAGGGTCGTCATGGAGACGGGAGCAGCGCGGAGATATTCCTCCGCATCCGACGTAGCTGCGAGCGATGCCCAGGTGCGCTCCTCCCTTGCTGGCCAGCCCCCTCTGGAGGCTGATGGCCGTCTTGAAATCTTTGATGGCCTTCTGGTACTCGGCGATGAGGTAGTACACGTCCCCTCGCATGGAGTAGACGGACGGCGAGGCAGGGCTGTACTTGACGCGTTCGTCGAATGATTGCAGCAGGCTGCGACGGGCGCTCTTGTCCTTGGAGCGTGCGAGCAGGACGAGGGTGCTCTCCCGCAGCGCGAGCTGGGAAGAGTCCCGTAGGTCATCCAAGGCCTTCTTGGTTGCGCCCTTCACCGTGACGTCGAACTGCGAGAGGGTGTCCAGGATCTTGACGGCGTCGTTGCCGTCCATGGCGGGCTGACAGGCCAACCGGATCAGAGCCAGAAGGTGCTCCTCTTTCTTGAGGAGTTTCCTGCTGGCGGAGTAGTAGTCCAGGAGGGGGGATACCAGGGCCGGAGCACGCTCCGTAGCCAGGAGTTGGACCACACAAGAGGGGATCTCTTCATGATCGACCTGGGCCAACCCCATCAGTAGGGAGCCGATATGGGCGATCTCCTCTTTGGCGAAGTCCGCGGACAAGAGTTCGGGCAGGTCTGGCGAACCCAGTTGCGCCAAGGCCACAAGAGCGGCCGTGCGAACTTCGGCCTGGGCTTCCGCATGCACGCTCCGAACGCCACCGATGACCCGCTCGGGATTCGGGTCGGTGGCCAATACGAGCAGCGAGTTGACGCGCCCCTCGGGCGTTCCCCTACGGCTCGAATCCAGTAGCTGCATGCCGATGGACGGTGAGCGGAGGTCGCGCAAGACCTGGACCACCTCCATGGCGCGGAAGCGTTCGGCGCGTGATGGGCTGGGTCCGGGGAGCAGGGCCTTCAGCAGCAGAGGCGCAATCTCGGGGCCCATCGCGATCATCTGTTTCCGGAACTTGAGTGCTTCCTCGGGCCTGACGCGCACGGTCGCAGACTCCATCTCGGCCAGAATCGCCTCGACGCCTACTTTCAGCTCGGACAGGACCTGGTCGCGCTCGGTGCGGGCCAAGCGCAGGAGATCCTCCAGGCTGCGTGTTGACTCCCCCTCGTCCTGGGTTGGGAGGCCCGGCCGGGCTCCCGCATCGTGGGTGAGGACAGGGGCGGCCAGACCGACCAAAACGAGGGTGAGGTGTCGGAGAGGGAGCTTCATGGGGCGGCAAGGTGATCCTTGCTCCCCCAAGGTAGTCCCCTCCACCTCCTTGTGGAAGGTGTGCACCTGTGTTGCGGCCCTAACTGGCGCGTCTGGGCATCGGAGTGAGGATTACATCCCGCGCCCGCTCCTGCACCATGCCCGCCGCACTGGGGGGGGCGAGGGGGCCTTCCACGCGTGCCTCCACCCCCTTGGGAAGATGCTCGGGGCGCACCTCATCCGAGGGCAGGCTTACGGCAGGCGTTGGCGTGCCGTAGATGAGCCTCAGGCGGGCTCGATTGCGGAAGATCCAGGAGTGCACATACATGGGGTCGACCAGCGGGGCTGCCGGCGTTGAGTCTTGCTTGGGATTTCCGTCGCAGGGGCTGACGGCGGGGCAAGTCTGGGCTGAAATACCTGAGGAGAGCCCAGCAAGCCCGCCATGACCCGCTTTACCCATCCCCACGCCACCCCGACCTCTGACGGGCAGCTTGATCTCGACCTCTTGGTCGTGGGGGGCGGGCATGCAGGAATCGAGGCGGCTCTGGCGGGGGCGCGCCTGGGCGCGCGCGTTGGCCTTCTGACCCTCGACCTGGAGCGCGTGGGGGAGATGAGCTGCAATCCGGCCATCGGTGGCCTGGGCAAGGGGCAGATCGTGCGCGAGATCGACGCCCTGGGCGGGGCGATGGGGAGAGTGGCGGACGCCACCGGGATCCAGTTTCGCATCCTCAACACGGGCAAGGGGGCGGCCGTTCAGGCCCCCCGCTGCCAGTCCGATCGCCACCGCTACCGGCAGGACGCCACCGCCCTTGTCAGGGCTCAGCCGGGTCTGGAGTTGATCGCGGGAGGGGCTCAGAGCCTGCTGCTCAGCCGCGCCGAGGATGGGCGCGATTGGGTCGTGGGTGTGCGCACGGAGGCGGGTCAGGAGATTCGCGCCGGGGCGACGATCTTGACGACCGGTACGTTCATGGGAGCGGTGATGCACACGGGCGAGAGGACCGAGGCTGGTGGTCGGGTGGGGGAGCGTAGCGTCGATGGGTTGACCCAGTCCCTGACCTCCCTGGGCCTGACTCTTGGTCGCCTGAAGACGGGAACCCCCCCGCGCTTGGATGGGACCACCCTCAATCCGGAGCGGATGGAAGAGCAGTTGGGTGACGCGACCCCTCAGCCCTTCTCATTCACGGCTCCCGAAGGAATCTTCCCGCCCCTGCCCCAGGTCCCGTGTCACATCACCTACACCACGGATGCCACCCATCGGATCATCGCGGACAACATCCACCGGGCGCCCATGTACGCCGGGCGGATCAAGGGGGTAGGGCCCCGCTATTGCCCTTCGGTTGAGGACAAGATCATGCGCTTCCCCGACCGCGATAGGCACCAGATCTTCGTCGAGCCGGAGGGACTCGACACCAATGTGGCCTACATCAACGGAGTCTCCACCTCGTTGCCTGCCGAAGTGCAAGAGGCCTTCGTGCGCACCATCCCGGGCTTGGAGGAAGCACGCTTCGAGCGCTTCGGTTACGCCGTCGAGTACGACTTCATCCAGCCCAGTCAGCTGAGTCACACCCTCGCCGTGCGCGATGTTCCGGGGCTGTTCCTCGCAGGACAGGTGAATGGGACCTCGGGCTACGAGGAGGCCGCCGGTCAGGGGCTATGGGCCGGAACCAATGCGGCCTTGTGGCTGCAGGGCCGCGAGCCGTTCGTGCTGGGTCGCCACGAGGCCTACCTCGGAGTGATGGTGGACGACCTTATCCTCACCAATCCCAGCGAGCCCTACCGCATGTTCTCTAGCCGGGCCGAGTACAGGCTCCTGCTGCGCAGCGACAACGCCGACCGACGCCTGACACCTCGGGCCGCACGGATCGGACTGGTCGAGACCGAGCGTGGCCAGCGGGTAGAAGCGAAGGCGGAGCGTGTACGCCAGACCCTGGCCCTCCTGGACCGGGAGCGACGGGGAGGGCACACCCTGGCCGAGATCCTGCGTCGTCCGGAGACAACCCTCGACTCTCTGGTGTCCGCTCATCCGGTCCTGGCCGGTCTGGATCCCGACCTGATTCGAACCGTCGAGGTGGAGGTCAAGTACTCCGGGTACCTCCAGCGCCAGGAGGACAACGTGCGCCGGGCCGCCCGTCAGGAGAACCTGGCCATTCCCGACGACCTGGACTACTCCCGATTGAGTGGGCTCGGGGGAGAAGCCCGGGAGAGACTGTCTCAGATTAGGCCCGCGACCCTGGGGGCCGCAGGGAGGATCGAGGGCGTCCGGCCCCCGGACGTGGCCCTTCTGGGCGTGCACGTGGAACGGCACCGACGGCAGCGATTGCCCGCTGAGAAATGATAGAAACAGGCCGCTATTTGACGGCAGAGACCCCCCCCCGCACTGCCCCGGCGGCGAGGCCCCTCCAAGGCGACCGATCCGGAGGAGAGTCCCTGCGTCCGAAAGGCCCGGACGACACTCAAAGTGGTTACTGCACAGGTAGAGTGTAGGAACCTGCAATAGGGGCGCCGGGTGCCAGTCCGCGGTCACTCCCGGGGCCATCCGGGGGGCGAGGTGGGCGCGAGCAACCCACCCAATCCCCTCCCTTAAGGTAGACTCTCACCTGGACGGAAGGTTTGAGGCTTCGGTCACCATTCCTTTCGGTCGATAGAAAGGGTGCCCCCCGGCACCCCGGATAGACTGCGTCCGCATTCAACACCCATCCATGAAAGTCCTCTACATCCAACGGACCCTGCCCCAGGAACCGATCGGGCCCATGTACCTGAGCCGCGCCGTCAAGGACGCGGGGCATGAGATGGAGGCCCTGTTTGTGCCGGATCCCCACTGGCTCAAGAGGATCGCGGAATACGAGCCCGACGTCATCGCCTGGTCCGTGATGACCGGCAACCACACGCCGATCTACGACCTCAACAAATTGCTCAAGACCAAGTTCGAGTTCCTCTCGATCATGGGCGGGCCGCACGTGACCTTCGTACCCGATTGTGTCACCGATCCCAACATTGACGCCCTGTGCATTGGCGAGGGCGAGGGCGCGATCGTTGAGTTGCTTGACGCGCTGAGGGACGGCCGCGACTGGCGAGAGGTGCCGAACATTGCCTATTGCGACGATGGCGAGACCGTCGTCAAGAACCCGCTGCGCCCCCTCGTCAAGGATCTGGACTCACTGGGCATCCCCGATCGCTCGGTGATCTACGATGCTCAGTCCATCTACCGCGACAGTGGTCGAAAGGTGATCGTCACCCAGCGCGGTTGCCCGATGCTCTGCTCCTTCTGCTTCCACCACGCCTGGAAGAAGAAGATCTATGGGGCGCGCAACAACGATTACGTTCGCAAACGCTCGGTGGACCACGTGATCGCGGAGGCCAACTCGATCCGCGAGCAGTATCCGCTGGATTTCGTTCACTTCCTGGACGACATCTTCAACATCGACAGCAAGTGGCTGACGGAGTTCTGTGAGCGTTGGCCCAAGGAAGTCGGGTTGCCCTTCGATGTGATCCTCATGGCCAACATGACCAAGGAAACCCACATCCAGCAACTCAAGGCCGCGGGCTGCATCTACGCGCGTATCGCCTTCGAGGCGGCCAACGACTACATCCGCAATACGATCTACCGCAAGAACACCGGCCGGCAGCAACTGGTGGACTCGGCCGGTTGGATCAAGAAGCACGGTATTCGCCTGGGCTCGCTCAACATGCTGGGTGCGCCCGGCGGGACCCTCGAGGACGACTTCGAGACCATCCGCCTGAACATCGAATGCGAAGTGGATCACCCCCTGTGCTCGATCGTCCAGCCCTACCCTGAGTTTGAACTGAACGAGATCACGGAGGGGCTTGGGATCGCCGTTGCGGACTACGAGGATTTTCCCGCCAACTTCAACCGCGAGGCCACCATCTTCGTGGACGACAAGCAGGCCATCGAGAACCTGCACAAGTGGTTCCCGATCCTCGTGCGCTTCCCCTGGCTGATGCCCGTCGCCAAGAAGACCCTGCGCTTCCGTGGCCTCCGCTACCCACTGCTGTGGAGCTACATGCTCTTCTCCGAGTGGCTCGTCACCGAGCAGAACCGTATCTATAACAAGGCGCGCGGCAAGCACGGAATGGCCCAATGGACCTGGATGGATTTCTCGGTGCGCGTGGTCAAGAAGGGCGTCGTTCGCGTGGCGGGCATGGTGGGTGCCAAGGTGGTGCATCGCATGGCGACCCGCCTGCAGATGGGGGACGAGCGCGTCGTCGCCCACATGGACTGATTGCTCGGGGGGGCTCTTCCACCCGGAGGGGTGAATTCAGGCCTCTCCTGGGCGTCTCGTGCCGCCCCGCATGGGCCAGATTCAGGTGTCGGGCCACGCGGCGGGTGCCTTGGCAACTTGACTCTTGGGCCCGGCGTTGAATTTCTTGGGACGATTGCAGGAAGTGGGGGAAATGTTGGGCTGGGGCCCTTGCTTCCGACACATGGAGCGGGAAAACTCTTCGCTCTCAGTCTGTCCCCACCCCCAAGAGTCCGACCCGGACCCCCCAGCAATGCGTACGCCGTCCCTAGGTAGAGCCCTGATTCTGTCCAGTTTTCTCCTGACGGCCTGCGGCGGAGGAGGCGACACCCCCGCCCCGCCTCCCGGTGGCGGCCCGGGTGCTGGTCCTGGTGCTGGTCCTGGAACCCAGGCACCCGCCAACGGTGGCTCCGGTGGCGCTGGCCAGGACACAGCCCCCGAGGCATGGAGTGACGGCGCGGGCACCGCGACCGTGAGTGGTAGCGCGACCTTCAATGGCGACGCCCCCACGCCCGTTCAGATTGCGATGGACAGCGACCCCAAGTGCGTTGAGATGAACAGCGACGGCGCAACCGATGCCAGCGTGCTGGTGGGCGCCAACGGCGGTTTGCAGAACGTCTTCGTGTACGTTTCCAAGGGAACGGACGCTTGGACGTTCACGGCCCCTGAGGAACCCGTCGTCCTCGATCAGAAGGGTTGTAATTACACCCCGCGGGTCGTGGGCATGATGACCGGTCAGGCCCTGCGTGTGCAGAACAGTGATCCCACGGTTCACAACGTGCACACCTACCCGAAAAAGAACCGCTCTTCCAACGTCAGCCAGCCGGCGGGCTCCAAGCCTCTCGATATCGAGATGAAGCGGGGTGAGGTCCTCGTCGCCGTGAAGTGCGACATGCACGCCTGGATGCAGGCCCGCGTGGGCATCGTGGATCACCCCTTCTTCGCGGTGACTGCCGCGGACGGGTCGTTCACCCTGCCCAAGCTCGCCGCAGGTGAGTACACCATCTCCGCCGAACACGAAGTCTTTGGAAAGGCGAGCAAGCAGACGATCACCATCGGTGACGGTGAAGCTCAGTCCATCTCCTTCGAATTCAGCAAGTAGCGCGTCCCGACGGACGCACCCTGCACCCCCCCCCTCTAGCAACGTCTCGACAGAAGTCTCAGCCCGAGTCAAAAAGGTGATTATGAGAGGCATTTCCTGGCAAGGTCTAGCCGTGGCGTTCGGAGCCCTGGGGCTCTTGACTTCGCTGCAAACGAGTGACGACGACAATCCCCACGCCCGAGCTCCCCGCGGTGTTTCCCTGGTCGTAACCGAGGGGGCCTACCTGCGCGCGCCTGGCGCGGATTGGTTCGCCGAGCGGGCCAAGGCTGAACCCGGCCGCTTTACCCACGACGCCACCCTCGCAGGTGGAATCGGGGGTTGGGTGGACGCCAAGGGCGAGTACTGGTTCGTGGAGATGGAGGAGGGCGAGTGGGTCTACAACCAGTGGGCCTCTCCGGAGAGGCTCACCGCCGGGCGCCGGGACTTCGTTCAATTCTGCTCCAGTTGCCACGGGTTGGAAGGGGATGGCTACGGCCGCTCCGCGCAGCATCTGCGTCCGACTCCGCGCAGCTTCCAGCAGAACAAGTTCAAGTTCACCAAGGTGATTGCGGACCTGCCCAGCGACGAGGCTCTGTTGGCCGTCATCAGGAGGGGGCTGGCGGGAACGCCCATGTTGCCCTGGGACCTGTCCGACGTGCAGCTGCTCGACATCATCCAGTACATCAAGTCCCTCTCCCCCGAGGAGTCGGGTTGGCGCGACGTGTACTCCCAGGTGGGCGATGCGATTGAGGTCACCGAGGATCCGTGGGTGGACATCAAGGAGCGCGCCATCGTGCGCGGTCGCGAGGTCTATCACGGTGCGGCCAGCTGTCATCTGTGCCACCCGGGCTACGTGACCAACGAAGAGTTACGCGTCATCCGCAAGGATCCCGAAGGCACGACCTACCGCGAGAACCTGACCTACCCGGCTCTGAAGGATTCAGAATACGAGGTCCTGGGACGCGCCACCAAGGTCATGCCTCCCGACTTCACCTGGCACCAGCTGCGGGCCGGAATAACCACCGCTGATCTTTTCCAGACCATCGCGTCGGGGATCAAGGGCACGGCCATGCCGCAGTGGAAGGGGGCGCTCCCCGACGAGGATCTGTGGGCCCTGGCCCACTACGTCGAGGACCTGATCGTGTCGTACAAGGACCAACGCCCCGAGAGGAGCGCCTTCATGGGAGGCCTCAGGACCAGTGGGGACAACCGATGAGCATGCTGAAGACTCTCCTTCCCTCGTTCGCGCTCCTACGCAGTCGCTGGCTCGGGTGCCCCCTGGCACTGATGCTGACGTCCACGTGGGCTCTGGCCCAGGACAAGCGCTGGGGGCCGGGCGAGCCCGCCTCGGACTACGGCGACCGCTTCTACGACCTGTTCTGGCTGATCACCATCCTGGTCTCGGTGGCCTTTGCCCTGGTCGTCGTGCTGCTGGTCATTCCGGTCCTGCGCGACAGGGCGCGACCGGGCCACCGCGCCTCCTTCGACCATGGCAAGAGCCTGCACGACAAGCGCTTGACCGCCATCATTTCAATCGTCACCTTCATCGTGCTCGACGCTTGGGTGCTTGTGATCGCCATGAAGGACCTGCGCGAGGCCTATTGGGCCATCCCCGACGCCAAGGACCCCCAGACCTACCGGGTGGAAGTGCTGGCCCAGCAGTGGGCCTGGAACTTCCGCGCCACCGGCGTGGATGGGGAGTTCGGGACGGCGGATGACATCCTCACCATCAACGAGTTGGTGGTGCCCCTGAATCGACCTGTCAGTTTCAACATGACTTCCAAGGACGTGATCCACGCGCTCTTCCTGCCCGAGATGCGCCTGAAGAGGGACGTCAACCCGGGCGCGATCAACGAGGCCTGGTTCAAGCCCATCAAAGAGGGCGACTTCACCATCCTGTGCGCCGAGTTGTGCGGTTTTGCCCACTACCAGATGTACGGCAAGCTCGTAGTTCTCGAGCAGGGACAGTTCAACGAGTGGGAGGCGGAGGCCAGTCGGTTGGCCAGCACGGCTTTCGACGCAGACGACACCGAGGCCCACTGGGCCTGGGACTGGCAAGAGTAATCCAACATGAGTTCTGATCACATCCACCCGGAGCCCACCACCTTCCTCCGGAAGCACGTCTTCTCCACCGACCACAAGGTCATCGCCAAGCAGTTCCTCTGGTTTGGCCTGATCTGGCTGGGCATCGGCGGAATCATGGCCATGATGCTGCGCTGGCAGCTGGCCAACCCGGGCGTCCCCGTCCCGCTGCTGGGGGGCCTGCTCTTCCCGCGCACCGGCGGTGTCATCGACCCGGCGTCGTACAACACGCTGTTCACGATGCACGGCACGATCATGATTTTCCTGGGGCTGACCCCGGCCATGATCGGCGCCCTGGGAAACTGGTGCATCCCGCTCATGATCGGCGCCCGGGACATGATCTTCCCGACCCTGAACATGCTGTCCTTCTGGGCCATGTTCGCCGGTGGCGCGGTCGGGTTCTACTCGCTCTTCGTGCCCCTGGGGGCCACGGAAGCCTGCTGGACGGGCTATCCGACCCTGTCGACGACGGTGGGCGGCGTGGGGCAGGGCGAGACCCTGTGGGCCATCGCCGTCTTCCTGATCGGCGCCAGCTCGATCATGGGGGGCATCAACTACATCACCACGGTCATCCGCCTGCGTGCCCCGGGCATGAGTTGGATGCGCCTGCCCCTGACCGTCTGGGGCCTGTTCCTGACCTCGATCCTGAACGTGCTCTTCGTTCCCGTCATCGGCTCGGCCATGATCCTCCTGGTCCTCGACCGGGTCTTCGGAACGTCCTTCTACGTGCCCGCCTCGATCATGAGCGGCGGCACCGGTGGGGACCCGATCCTCTACCAGCACCTGTTCTGGATCTTTGGCCACCCCGAGGTCTACATCCTGATCCTCCCCGCCTGGGGTGTGGTCTGCGACCTGCTCTCATTCTTCGCGCGCAAGCCGGCCTTCGGGTACCGCACCTCGGTGGGGTCCATGGTGGTGATCACGGTGCTTTCGGCGGTCGTCTATGGGCACCACATGTTCACCACGGGGTTGAGCGCCATGCTCGGCGAGAGCTTCATGCTGCTCACCATGATCATCTCGGTGCCAGCAGAGGTCTTGTTCTTCAACTGGCTGCACACCCTGTGGAAGGGCAGCCTGCGCCTCACGACGCCCATGCTGTTTGCCATGTCCGTGATCTTCGTCTTCGGCCTGGGTGGCCTGACGGGCATCTATCTGGCCACGATCGGCACGGACATCTTCCTGCACGACACCTACTTCGTCGTGGGACACTTCCACCTGACCATGGCCGCCTCGGCCCTCTTCGGGACCTTCGGCGCGGTCTATTTCTGGTTCCCCAAGATGTTCGGCCGCATGATGAGCGAGAAGCTTGGCAAGTGGCACTTCTGGCTGTCCTTCGTGCCTCTGGTCATCGTCTTTTGCATCATGTTCATCAGTGGCTACGCGGGCATGCCCCGGCGCTACTACGACCACACGAGCGTGGAGTATCTGCGGCCGCTGCAGCACCTGAACGTAGCCACCTCGGTGGCGGCCTTCCTGCTCGGTGCCGCCCAGTTGATCTTTGTGTTCAACTTCATCAAGAGCCGTTGGTGGGGCAAACCCGCCCCCCAGAACCCTTGGGACGTGGGGACCTTGGACTGGACCATCGAGACGCCGGTGCCGCACTACAACTTCAAGACCATCCCCGTGGTGCAGTGCGGTCCGCACGAATTCAGCAACCCTGTACTGGGCCCCGACACGGACTGGATCTATCAGACCGAGAAACTGCCCGACTAGGTGCCACCCGGCGCCGAAGGGCATAAATGACCATGAACACGACAGGCACCATCGAACTCCACGGGGACGCGCCCGTGGACCATGCTCCCCGGGAGACGGGGCGCGACAGGGTCAATGCGACCCTGGGGATGATCCTGTTCATCGGTTCCTGGACCATGGCCTTCGGTACGCTGCTTCTCTCCTTCCTGGTCCTGCGTGACAAGATCGCCGTCTGGCCTCCGGCCGGAATCGCCCTGCCCTCGGCGCCCATCGCGGGGTTCGCCACGCTCGTGTTGGCCGCCAGCAGTGTGTTCGTGGAGCGTGCCTCCCGCAGTCTGGCGCTGGCCCCCGCTGTGGGTGCGGATCGGAGAGCCTCCTTCAGCTCCCTGTGGATCACGGGCATGCTCCTTGGTCTGGGTTTCGCCCTGCTTCAGGCCTGGCTCTGGTACGACCTGATTCTCGCCGGTCGCACCCAGACCTCGGGCCTCTATGAGTCCCTGTTCTTTGGCCTGACCTGGGTGCACGCTGCCCACGTTCTGGTCGGCCTGTCTCTCCTGGGCTGGGCGCTGGTCGGCTCCAAGCGCGGGCGCTACGGGCCAGCGCGCCGCTCGTTTATTTCAAACGCAGCCTTGTTCTGGCACTTCGTCGGAATCGTCTGGCTGTTCCTGTTTTTGGGTTTCTTTGTCTTCTAGAGGACTACCTTGATGGATTCTGGACACGTTGCCGTGGCGGACCACGCCGCCCCGCAGACCTCGGTTCCCGAGGACCCCCATTTTGGCAACGCCACTGGTGGCAAGGTCGGGATGTGGATCTTCATCGCTCAGGACGGGATGTCCTTCGGCGGACTGCTCTTTGCCTATGGCATCCTGCGCGGCTCCGCCACCGAGTGGCCCGTGCCCGCGGAGATCCTCGGCATCTCGCTCACCGCGATAGCGACCTTCATCCTGATCTGCTCATCGCTCTCCATGGTGTTTGCCGTGGCGGCCGCCGAGGAGCGCAATCAGGCGAGCCTTGTGCGCTGGCTGATGGTGACCATTTTCGGTGGACTGTGCTTCCTGGGCATACAGGTCTGGGAGTACACGCACCTGGTGCATGCTGGCATCGGGTTTGCGGACTGCACCTGGGAGGGGGAGGCGGTGAACTCCCTGTTCGGATCCACCTTCTACTCGGTCACGGGCTTCCACGGGATGCACGTGACGGCGGGCGTGATCTACCTCTCCTGCATCCTGCGCGGCGCCATGAAGGGCAAGTACACCCAGGGCGGGACCAGTGCCAGCCCCGTGGAATTGGTCGGGCTGTTCTGGCACTTCGTGGACCTGGTCTGGATCCTGGTCTTCACCTTCATCTATCTCCTCTAAGACGCTCTTCCTCGAGTACCGAACGATGACTGACCAAACGACGACGACCGACGAGAGCGCTCCCGAGGCGGGGCACGGCGGGCATGCAGAGGGCGAGCAGAGCATGCGCGGCCTGTACATCACGATCTTCCTGACCCTGGGAATCCTGACCGTCTTCGAGGTCTACATCCCCTCGGTGTACTCCGCCGCCTGGAGCGGCACGACCAAGATGCTTCTGTTGTGCTTCCTGGCTTTCTCCAAGGCCGCTCTGGTGGCCACCTACTTCATGCACCTGAAGTGGGAGAAGCCCTGGCTGCGCTGGATCGCGCTGATGCCCGTCTACATGGGCTTTGCCGTCATCCTAATCATGCTGGAGACCCTGTATCGCTGATGGCTCGCCCGGCAACAGTTCTTCGGTCTCGGGGCTCCTCGCAGGGCTCCTCATTGCTCCGGTCGAGTGTGCGCTCCGGCCTCGCGCTTGGCCTGTTGGTCTGCTTGAGTTCACCCGCGGCGGCCTGTCCCACCTGCTCCTTGGGCCAGGCCCTCTCCACCCTGGTCTACGTGGCGGCCTTCATGGCCATCCCGTACGTGATCGTCACCGGTGTATGCATGTGGATGCGCAGGGTGGTGAGAACCGAGGAAGACGGCGACTCTTCGCCGCCTCTCTAGGCCGGGAGGCGTAGCTGTGGACCAAGGGGATGTCACCAACCTGGATTTGCCCGAGCGGCCGCTGGCTCTGTTGGGTCGACCCTGGTTCTGGTGCCTGTTCATAGGAGGACTGTGGGGTCTGCCGCTGTTGGTCGCTCTGTCCAAAAAGTTCCCCGATCCGGTGCCCGGCCATGAGAGCCCGGCCGTGGCTGGCTCGTTTGTCGATGAATTCGGGCACGCCGTGACTTTCGCCGGCTTGCAAGGCCATCTGGTCATCGTGGCGGAGCTGCCCATGGCCGAAGAGCAGTCGCGCGAAGGGGCCTTCCAGGACTTGAGGGTTCTGCGCAAGCGAGTGCGCGGTCTGCAGCCGGTCATGACCTTCGCCGTGCTCGTGCGGGTGGAGGACACCGAGACTCTGAGCCTGTATCTGGACGAGAAGCGCGCCCGCAGACCTTCCAACGTGTACCTAATCGATGCGGACGGGACCGGCTTTGGAGACATGGTCGAGCGGGGAGGGGATCCCGAGGCCCGCTTCTTTCTGTTGGATCGTCACGGGCGCATGCGCGGGGCCTACAGAACGGATACCCCGGGTATGGACAACTTGGCCGTCGACGCGGGGCAGCTGGCCAATTGGTTAGGCTCGGATCCCCCGCCCGGTGAGCCGGTCCATCGCTGAGTTCCCGGGGAGCCCAGCTCCTACCAGGTATCCGTCACGTTGGTGGCTACCAGTTGATACACGCTGGCAACCATGGCATCCGCAGGCCGATCAAGGCCCACTCTCAGCTTCCCGATGACGCGGATCGGCCGGTAGGCATAGAAGCCCGCCGACTCACCAATGGGGGTGATCACGTCGATCCACTCGTCCGGCCGCGGCATGCCGCCGAAGCAGCACTGGGCGAAGTCGCGCACCAGCATAAAGCTCGTGATCCGATCCTCTCCCTGGACCCAGTCTAGTGGGATCATGTAGCCCACGATGGCGACCCGCTTGCCGTTCAGCGCCTGGGCGCTTTCAGGGAATTCGAAGTCCGTCTTCGGTTTCTGCCCATCCTCCCCGACGGGGTTGAAGATCAGGTCGAGCAGTCCGTCCACGTCGGCGTCGAGCAGGGACAGGCTCTGGAAGGAGATGGCCTGCACCCCATCGGGTAACCCCTTCTCCGTGGCAGCATGTGCCTCGGGTTCGGAGGTCGGGATCTCGGGGAGGTTGGGGGGAAGCGCCGCGAGTCCACCATCAAGGGCTGCACCTCGCCTCAGGGTTTCGGTCGCGGCCGGCGGTCCTTGCTCCGTTGTTTCGGGCGCATCCGTGCAGCCTCCCATCATGAGCCCGGCCAGGAGTGCCACGTGTGTGCGCATTCTTCCCATGTCCACAAACTCTACGGCGAGCACAACTCCTGCGCGAACTTCCAAATGCAGATTGTCCGACTCACCCTCGCCGAGGGCTTGGCTAGGACTTGGCCGCTGCCCGCTTGGGCTTGATCAGGCCGGCCTTGAGCAGAGTGGGGTAGGCCCCGTTCTTCATCACCGTGCGCAGGGCGCGGGTGGAGAGCTTCACGGTGACGAATTCACCGAGCTCAGGGACCCAGATGCGCTTCTTCTGCAAGTTGACCTTGAACTTGCGCTTGTTCTTGCCGGTGGTGCGCAGGCCCACGCCGCCGTCTTTTTTCGGCAGACCACGGCGGGCAATGGTGCCACCCACTTGGGTGCCGCGGCCGGTGACTTCACAAGTACGGGACATGGGAGAATAAGGCGGGGTTGGGAGGAGGTCGGAAGGGGAATCGCGACCCCATCGCTGGGTCTGCGGAAGGTCCAACCGGTCCAAACCGGATGGCGGGCGGAGAGAATACGGGAAAAGACCCCTCCACGCTCCCCCCCGGGGTCAGGAAAATTCGCCCCTGGCAGGGGCAGGAGGGTGGGACGGCAGCCGCCAGGGCTGGTCAGGGCCGCTCAGGGGCCGGGGCCGCAGCCGAGTACAGGTGGACCTCCACCCTGCCCTCCCGGTCTATCCAGCCGCGGTACATGCCCGCCGTGTTGAAGGGGGCGCTGACCCGGCCCTGAGCGTCCAGGGCGATCACACCGCCCGTACCGCCGCGCTCGGTCAGCTGGGTGCGCACCACGCGCTGGGCGGCCTGCTCAAGGTTCAGGCCACCGAACTCCATCAGAGCGGCCACGTCCCTGGCAATCGTGCCGCGCATGAAGAACTCGCCCCAACCGGTGCCCGACACGGCGCAGGTGTGGTCCGCGGCCCAGGTTCCTGCTCCGGGGATGGGGGAGTCGCCGATGCGACCCCAGAGCTTGCCGACCATGCCGCCCGTGGAGGTGCCCGCTGCCAGGTGCCCCTCACGGTCGAGGGCCACTGCGCCCACGGTCCCGTGCCGCTCGTCTGGCTGGGCATCCCAGGCTCCGCTCAGGGAGCCTGTGGATTTCTGGCGTTCCCGCCAGCGCTCCAGCTGCTGCACCCGACGCGCGGTGTGGAAGAATGCGTTGGGTACCTGTTCGAGTCCCTGTTCGCGGGCAAAGGTGTCGGCCCCCGCGCCGGACAGGAGCACGTGCGGGCTGTGCTCCATCACGGCTCGCGCCGCCAGGATGGGATGCCGCGTGGTGGTCACACCGGCCACGGCGCCGGCCATCCCCGTGTCGCCCCGCATGACACTGGCATCCATCTCACAGACTCCCGCGGCGGTCAGTACGGCCCCGTGCCCGGAGTTGAACAAGGGCGAGTCCTCCATCACGAGGATGGCGGCCTGAACCGCGTCCAGGGCCTCGCTCCCTCCGTCGAGCATGGCGTATCCCGCCCGCAGCGCCTCCTCCAACTTGGCCCGATAGGCAGCCTCTTTCTCGGCGCTCATGTTCTTGCGCAGGATTGTCCCGGCGCCTCCGTGGATGGCGAGGACGATCGGGGCCTGGTGAGTGGAGGACGCCGTGTTCTGGCAGGCGCCCATGGGCAGGAGGGCGCAGAGCAGGAAGAGTGCTTGTGGCTTCATGAAGCTGGGTTGGGATCAGGTGGGGATGCCCCGCGTCGGGCAAGGATTGCGATGACGTGACCCAGGAGCAGCAACCCGAGCAGGGCGCCTCCGATCCGGTGCAGGGCAGAGAGGTGCTCGTGTTGGGTCAAGATCGTGCTGCTCTCGAAGCCGCCGCGGGCATCATAGAGGGCGTTCACCGCCCAACCCGCGCACAGGCTGAAGACGGTGATCGAGGCGAGGTAGACACCCACGACCCGGCGGCCCATGAACCCGGCCACCACACCGAGAGTGGCGGCGTTCGTGGCCGGGCCAGCGAGCAGAAAGACTAGGGCCGCTCCGGGGTCGAGACCCTTGGCCAACAGGGCCGCCGCCACGGGCGTGCTGGCCGTCGCGCACACGTACATGGGGATGCCCGCCACCAGCATGGCCAGCATGGCCGGGAGCCCATGGTTCCAGGAGCCCAGGAAATCGTTCGGCATCCAGAGGGTGATGGCCGCGGAGAGTGCGAAGCCCACCACGAACCAGGGCGCCAGATCGGACATGAGCTTGCCGTAGGCGAAGACACCGGCTTGCCTCAGGCGACTCGGCTGGGATGAAGCTTGGGCCTCGGTATCACAGCAGGCTGTTGGGGCGGGTTCCGGCTCGGCGGGGCCGCTTGCGCAGCAGGTGGTGGAGGGCGTGGGGGCGGGCTCGGGATCCGAGGGTGCGCAGCAGGTCTTCGGCGGGTCTGGTGCTTCGTCCTCCGCCAACTCTGAGGTGGTCTTGGGCTCGCTCAGGTTGACCACCCAACCGCATCCCATGGCGGTCAGGATCGCGGTGACGGGCCGCATGATGGCCATGACGGGATCGATCAGGGCCAGGGTGATGCCTACGGAGTCCACGCCAGTCTCCGGGGTGGAGATCAGGAAGGCACTGGTGGCTCCCTTGCTGGCCCCTGCCTGCTTGAGCGAGATGGCCGTGGGGACCACAGAGCAGGAGCACAGGGGCAGGGGCGCGCCGACCAGAGCCGCCTTGGCTACGGCACCGAAGCTGTTGCTCCCCAGGTGGCGCAGGATCCAGCGCTCCGGAACGAGCACCTTCAGCAGGCCCGCAATAAAGAACCCCACCAGAAGGTATGGGCCGGACGTGCAGAGCAGGCTCCAGATCTCCGCCAGCCAGGCCATCAATGCCCCAGCTCCTCGAAGACCATCATCATGGCGATGCCAACCACTAGGAGGGTGACCCGCAGCCAGCTGTCTTCGCGGTGATGGAACACCTCCGGCAACAACTCGCACAGGCACACGAACAGAAACGTGCCAGCCGCCAGGGCAGTCAGGACGCCCATCCCCAGCTCACCCATCTGAGCGGAGATGGACTCACCCAGGAGCATGCCTAGGGGGGTGATGGCGGCGAAGCCGACGACCATCGTGAGGATCGACTTGCGGCTTGCCCCCGCCAGTTGGAAGATGGTGGTCAGGGAGAAGGCCTCGAAGCCCTTGTGGGCCAGGATGGCCACGAGCAGCGCACCACCTACCTGGGTGTGGGATTCGGCTGCGGCATACCCGATACCCGCCGTCAGGGCGTGCACCCCGAGGCCCACCAGGGCCGCGAGGCTCACCGCCCGGTGCTGATGAGCCTCGTCGTGGTCGTGGGTGCGCAGGACCAGGGATTCGATCAGGTAGACCACCAGCACACCCGCCAGGACGCACAACCACAACCAGGGATCCCCGCCGTGTCCGTGACTCAGGTCCACCCCCGGGTGGACGCCTTCGGCGTGCGGCTGGGCGGCTCCGGAGCTGAGGCTCATCTCCGACAGAGCAGGCAGCACGTGCAGGAAGACGGCCCCCAGGAAAATTCCCGTGGACAGGGCCAGGGCCGTGTGCAGGTGGCGGTCCGTCCAGCGGATGAGCAGGGGCAGGGCTCCTCCGGCTAGGGCGACCAGGGTGACAAACAGGATCTCCATGGGCTGCCAAGCATAGCCACCTCAAGGGCCACCTCCCACTCACTGGTCCGGGGATTACGGCTCCCGTTTCGGATAGGCCCCTGAGGGTCAGGTTCCCTGGCGCAGGAGGACGGTCTTGATGGTGCTGAACAGCACCGAGAGGTCGAGCAGCACGCTGTGGTTCTTGATGTAGAACAGGTCGTACTGGAGCTTGTGGAGGGCGTCCTCCACAGTACTCCCGTAGGGGTAGTTGATCTGAGCCCAGCCTGTCAGGCCGGGTTTCACGATGTGGCGTAGGTTGTAGTAGGGGATCTGCTGTGCCAGCTCGTCCACGAAGTGCTGCCGCTCGGGACGTGGCCCCACCAGTGACATGCTGCCGCGCAGGACGTTGAACAGCTGGGGCAGCTCGTCAAGGCGGGTCATGCGGATGAACTTGCCCACGCGCGTGATGCGCGGGTCATCTTCACTGGACCACACGGGGCCCGTGGTGGACTCGGCATCCACACGCATGGAGCGGAATTTGCGCAGGGTGAAGAGGATCCCGTCTTGCCCCACGCGTTCCTGGCGGAACAGGATCGGGCCAGGTGAGTCCAGGGCGACCGCAATGGCGGTCAGCAGAATCAGGGGTGAGGTTACCGCCAGGATGAGCAGCGATAGGGCGACGTCCATCCCGCGCTTGATCAGGTCGATCCAGGGATGGCGTCGGAAGCCCTCGTTGAAGATCAGATAAGAGGGCCGCATGGCCGCCACGGCGATCTTGCCCGTCACCTGCTCGTAGATTTCCTCCCGCTCGCGCACGTCCCGGCCACCCAGACGGCAATGCAAGAGGTCTTGTATGGGCAGTGCCAGGCGCCGGTCCTCCAGTGCCACGACGAGCACGTCCACCTGATTGTCGCGAGCCAGGGCGAGCAGGGAGCCTTCATCCTCGAGGCTCTCCAGCGAGGTCCCCTCTCCATTTCGCTTGCGTGCCGTCAGGGGCAGTGTATCGAGAATTAGCGCTTCGGTGCGTGGGCTGGCCATGGAGCCGGCGACGACGTCGGCTCCCATGGGGGAGAACGACACGCTCGGTGTGTCCACGGCGAAGCCGGTTCCGTTCCCCTCCTCGCGGGGCGATTCAGGCACCATGCCGAAGACCTCGAAGCCGGACTCGGGGTGGTCGAGGATGAGTTGTGCCAGCTCGTGGGCCGGCTCGCGGGAGCCGAGGATGAGGACCCTCAGGTTCAGGTTCACCCGGCGCATCATCCCGTGGTAGAGCGTGCGCCACATGTACAGGACCAGGAAGCCCAGCACGAGGCTGCCCACCAGGCCCCCGAGTTTTTGGGTGTAGGTCATGCCTGGAAAATTGAGTACGCGTCGCAGGTCCCAGGCGTGCGTCAGACTGACGCACACCATGCACAGAGCAATGCCCGCACCGGCCGATTCAACCAGGCGGCGGGAGCGCTCCGTGCTGGAGTTCGAGATCCGGAACTCGTACAGCTGGTTGAACCCGATGGCCACCTGGCACAGCAGCGCCACCAGGAATGCCGAGAGGATGCAGATCCAGAAGGCGTCCAATTCGCCGAGTCCCAGGTGCCCGAGGGCCAGGCGCAGCTCGCGGTAGTTCTCTCCGCGGATGCCGCGCAGTGAATCCCACAGGTGTCTGGACATGCCCAGTCCGACCAGCAAGGTCAGGATCACCGTCTCTCCGAAGAACAGCAGTGCCGTTCGGATGGGCAGGAAGTGTTGGAGGACGCGGAGCATGGGTGGGGACAGGCTAACAGCGGACGGGCATCGATGCCTGTGCGTGACGCGCGGACATCGCCCGCCATGGCCGTGCGGTGATGAGCCTCGGCCCGGGGTTATTCATGTTCTGTATCGGATCTCAGCCGATCATGGGTGAATCGGACTATGCGCTCCGGTGGGGGAAGAATTTTCCGGGCTCTCACCGAGAGGTGTCAGGCACCGGGCATGGTGGACCAGGGCGTGTCTGGAGCCATGTGAGTCCAGCAGCAGCTCAACGAGATCCACTCGACCTCCCTCCAGGCGCCCCGCTTCCATGCGCCTCGCCAGCCAGTGGCTGGCCCGCTGTTGGGCGCACAGCCGGCTCCAGTCCATCCGGCGGCCCGGCCTTCCCAAGGGATTCCAGCTGGCCGGGACCCTCCCGTCCGCTACGGGCCAGTGCCGCACCCGGCCGGCCTTCACCTCCACGCAGACAAGCTGTCCCGCCCCGGCCATGACCAGATCCACCTCCCCGTGGGGGGTGGTCATGCGACGGCCCAGGATTCTCCAGCCCGCCCGGCGCAGAGCGCGTGCGCTGAGGTTCTCCCCCGCACGTCCCAGCTCCGGGTTGGACAGCGTCCAGAACCGCAGCGCCCATTGAGGTGCGAACTCGATGGGTCCGTTGCGCAAGACGCTCTTGAGGGCGGCCCGCCAGGTGCGCAGGCGCCTGCCCATCACGGACGGGCTCCGGCGCTCAGCTCTTCTTGCTGTCGTCTGGTTCGTCCTGCTCGTCTTCCTCGTTGCGTAGGCCCTGTACCGCCCCGCGGCTGAAGCGCAGGCGCACACCATCGGCAACGACCAGGATCACCTCGTGCTCGTCCACCTTGGACACGCGCCCGAAGAGACCGCCGGTCGTCATCACCTCGTCGCCCTTCGAGAGGGCGTCGAGCATGGCCTGACGCTTCTTCTTGTTTTTGCGCTCGGGGCCCAGGATCAGAAACCAGAAGAGCGCACCGATGATGAGGAAGATGGTCGGGTCGGGAAAGCCCTGACTGGTCTGCTCCTTTGGGGGAGTCTCCCCAGGAGGAGTTTCGAGGGTCTCCCCTTGAGTGGTCGCAGCGGTATCGCTGGGCGGGTCTTGTAAGAAAACGGGAGCGGAGATGTGCATGGGTCGCTGTGGTGGGGGGCTTGGCCGAGGGCTTGGCCGAGGGGTTGGCCGAGGAGGTTGAGCTGCGGATTCTTGGGATTCTTGCGATTCCGGGATTGCTCCTTGCGAGGATCGTGCCCGGCTGCTGTTCAGGGCCGCAGAAGCTACTAGAATCGGCCTGAACCCGGTAGCGCGGCGCTCCGTTCATCCCTCGCGCCTCCCGCCCGTACCCAGCCATGCCCAGCCAATTCAAACCGGACGAACGCCTCGTGGTGGCCATGAGCGGTGGAGTGGACAGCTCCGTCGCGGCATGGATGCTGGCCCGCGAGGGGCACGATCTGGTGGGCCTGTTCATGCGCAACGGTGTGGAGCTCACCGAGGAGGAGGCGGGCAAGAAATCCTGCTGCTCCAGTACGGACGCCCGCGATGCGCGCATGGTGGCGGATGACCTGGGGATTACTTTTCAGGCCGTGGATCTGTCCACGGAATTCGGTTCCCTGATCGACCACTTCGTGGCTGAGTACGGCCGCGGCCGCACTCCCAACCCCTGCGCCCTCTGCAACCGGGACCTCAAGCTCGGACGTTTGCTCGCGTTGGCCGACGAACTGGGCGCGGCGGGCGTGGCCACGGGCCACTATGCGCGCCTGCAGGTGAACGAGGGCCGCGTCGAAGTGCGTCGCGGTGTGGACGACACCAAGGATCAGTCCTATCAGCTGTTCTGCGTGCGCGAGGAGGATCTGGCGCGCACGGTTCTGCCTCTTGGCAACCTGACCAAGAAGGAGGTGCGACGATTGGCGCAGGAAGCCGGACTGCGCACCCATCACAAGCGCGACAGCCAGGAGATCTGCTTCGTGCCCTCCAACGACTACCGCCTACTGCTTGAGCAACGGGGCACGCCCTTGCACGCCGGCGAGCTTGTGGACACGGCCGGCCAGATTCTCGGCTACCACAAGGGAACCGAGCACTTCACCATCGGCCAGCGCCGTGGCATCGGCGTGGGTGGGGGCGAGCCTCTGTACGTCGTCCAAGTCGAGCCCGAGACCGGGCGCGTGGTGGTGGGGACGCGCGAGGAGTGTGGTACGGATTCCATGGTCGTAGAGTCCCTCAACTGGATCGGGTTCGAGCCGCCCGCCGGCGGGTTCGATTGTCTGGTCCAGCATCGCTATCACTGCACGCCTGCGCCCTGCCGGGTGGAGCTGGATGGGGAGCGGGCCGAGGTGCGATTCAGCGTGCCCGAGGTCTCGGTCAGCCCCGGCCAGGGGGCGGCTTTCTACCACGCTGATCGCCTGCTCGGAGGTGGCTGGATCCGCTCCACCGTGCGCAGTACGAGCTCCCAGGATTCCCCCCCGGACCCCAGCCGTGCGCGGGTCTGACCGGAACCGCGGGAGTACGGCCCTCGAGCTGCTCCTGCTAGCGGGTGCCATCGTCGCACTGACCCTGGCGACGATACTGGCGCGGCCGAAGGTCAGGGGTGCCCGTGCTCCCGCGCTTCCGGGCCTGCGGGCGATCTGCTTGGATGCTTCGGCTTCGGCTACCGGGCCCCGCCGCCAGTGGCCTCGGCAGGTGGGGCGCTTCCTGCGCGAGCAATGTGCTCTGGCCCAGGCGAAGGGGCATGAGATCCTCGTTGTGGAGTACGCCGCTAGTGCCCAGCGTACCTTTGGTCCGGGCTCGCCCGCAGAGTTGCTGGCGCACCTCGACGGCCGGCAGACACTTCTGGTCCCGGGGGAGAGAGTTGCCGCCACGGCGAGCAGCAGCGCAGGTTCGCACCTGGCCGAGGCCCTTGAGGTCATGACCCCGAATCTGCTGGACCCGCAGCGCAGCGAGCTGATCTTGGTCTTGTATGGCGACGGCACCTACACCGCGGCCGATCCCGCTCCGGCCCTGGAGCTCCTGGCCCGCGGAGGCGTGCAGGTGGAGTGGGCGGACCTGGATCCGCCCACCCGTGTGCGCCTTGGCATCGAGGATATTCACCTGCCCCCTTCGGTGGCCGCGGGCGCCCCTTCGGCCGCCCGTCTGGAGCTCTACTGGCAGCTCGCCTCCGGTGGGAGCACCGCCCGATTGCCTCAACTGAACTGGTCCTTGTCGGGCCCCGGCGGAGCGGCCCACGGCGTGGCTCGGCCTGAGCTTCCCCCCGCCGCGAGTACGGAGCCGGGGGGGCGGCTGCGTTGGTCGATCCGCTTGGACCTTCCCCCTCGGGAGGCAGGCTCCCATCAGTTTCGGGTCGCGGTGGCCCCGGCAGGGACTCCGCCGGGGGAACTCTCGAGTGGGCCTTCCGCATTGGGCGCGGGAGATCAGCGAGCCGGAGCATGGTTGAACGTGGGCCAGCGGCTGCGCCTGGCCGTTGTGCAGCGGGAAGACGCTCCGGCTCTCTCGCCGGGCTGGCGGGCCCTCTCCCAGCAGGGCTTGGACCTGCGCTCCGTGCACGCCGACCAGCTACTGGGCGTCCTCTCTGAGGTGGATGCCGTCCTTACTCTCGACGTGGGGCCTGCCGAACTCCCCGGCCATGCCATGCAGGCCTTTATCGATTCCGGTGGCGGCTGGTTGGCCACGATTGGCTGGCACTTCCTGGGTTCTTGGACCTCCGCGGGCCAGGCTCAGGAGGGGGACCTGTCCCGACTTCTGCCCTTGGATCCGGGCAATGAAGGGGGCACCCCGAGGGACGTTGTGCTTCTTGTCGATGGGTCGGGATCCATGGCAGGGGAGCCCTTCGAGCGCGTTCGCGAGGCGCTCTTCGAACTCGTGCCTGCCGCCTTGCCCGTGGACCGACTCGAACTGCGCTTCTTCAACGAGTCCTTGGGGCCGGTGGAGTTTCGCAGTACGGGTCAGACGCCCGCCGAGCGGCGCAGGGAGCTCTCGCCTCTGTTGGGCGCCGCCGTGCCTCACGGTGGCACCGACATCCTCTACGCACTCGGCCAGCTCTCCAAGAGTCGCGAGCGCACCGACGCTCCTGGTCTGGTGCTCCTGCTCTCGGATGGTCGCTCCACCGCCGTCTCCGCGGAAGCCGGGGCCCAGGTGCGCGCCGGTCTCATGCGCGCCCGACTGGACCTCTCCGTGCTGGCTGTCGGCGAGCATGCAGATCGTGGCTGCCTGCCATCCTTGTTGATCCGCGGGGAGGAGTTGATCGAGGCCGGCGACTTGAGCTCCCTGGCGGGCCTCCTCCAGCGCGAGGTCAACCAGCGGCGGGTACGCATCGACCCCGATCAGATTGCCGTGGGTGGAGAGCCCAAGGACCTCTTGTTCCGGGACGTGCTTGCCGCGCAGCAGGCTGCCGGACCCGTGCTCTTGGCCTCGCCCACCTGCGCACGGGCGGAGTGGGGTGCAGGGTCGGACGCACTGTGGGTGACCCAGCCCGAGGGCGAACCGCTCCTGGCCGTGAAGCGTCACGGGCAGGGATGGGTGGGTGCCTTGGCCACAACTCCCGAGTCCGCTTGGGCACCCGGCCTCCTAGACGCACCGGGGCCCCTGACCCCCTTGCTCATGGCGCTGGCCGGTGGAGGGGTGGACCGCAGCACAGAGGTGGTCCTTGGCCATGAGGGCGGGCAACTGATCCTGGATCACGTTCCGCTGTCCTGGCCTGAACCCCTGACCTGCGAGCTTTGGCCGCCCCTTGGCGAGGCGATCCAGTGGGTTGCCGAACCCACGGCGTCGAGCGTCCTGAGAGTGGGAGTGGGGGGCAGCGCCCTCGATCCCCGGCGGCGGCGCATGGGGCCGGTACCCGGCGAGTTGGCGGCCTTCCCACGTGGGACCCTCATGGAGGCGCGCATCCTGGGCGGCGCGGGTCTTCTGGCCAGTGTGCCCTACCTTAGTCCGGGTCCAGCGGAGTGGTCGGGCGTGTCCCCACGGGTGTCCCGGGACCTGCCAGCGGCTGGCCCCAAGCCCGTTCTGCCCCAGCCCGGTCCCCATCCTCTCGCGCCTTGGTTCCTGGGGCTGGGGCTCACCTTGGGATTCGCGGCGGGATTGGCTCCATTGCGTCGCCTCTGGTCCCACTGAGGCTTGCACCTTTGGGCAACTTGCGTCAAGGCGTAGGGGGTGGCAGCCGATAGGGGGGGTGAGGATCCCGATTGGGGATTCCGTCGCACCTACCGATTCCAGTGAGAGCGCCCGTGTCTTCGAAACAGCCCAACACTCCCCAGACCCGTTCCATTTCTGACTCCACTTGCAAGCCTGGAGCGCGCGGCCTGCTCCTCGCTCTGTCCAGCGTCCTGCTTGCCGCCTGCACCACCACTAGCACGGGTTCGATCTCAACCTCCAGTAGCGCGAGCGAATGGGTGCAGCCTACGCCCCACTTCATGCGCAAGCTTAGGCAGCAGGCTGACAGAGTGCCTTACATCCAGAGACCCGAAGAGATGGTGGGGGTCATCCGCTTCTTCGTCCAAGCGCGTGAATCGGCCTACGACCTCTTGTTGGAATTGGCCGCGAGCTCCAATCCCAAGGTCGCGGGTACAGCCCTTGCGGCACTGGGAGAGACGCGGGATGAGCGCTTGGCGCCCTATGTTGCTGCCCTTCAGTTGCGTGCCCAGGGTGGCATCAAGCTGCAGTACGAGCTTGCGCGCTGCCGGGTCAAGCTGGGAGATTGGGACGAGATACCCCTCCTGATTTCTGGCCTGCGCGATGACGATCTATGGTCTCGGGCGCTTTGCGCCAAGGCTCTCCGCGACGCGACTCATCTGTCCCATGGTTTTCAACCCGGTGGGGACGAGAGCGAGCGCGAGGTGGCAGCGCAGGCCTGGGAGGCCTGGCTGGCGGCGCACAAGGCTGACGTCTACTAGCCGCTCGCGGCGGCTCAGCAGCCCGTCGGAGGTTCCGCGGGGAGGCGCTGCATGAGCCTCACCAGCTCGCGCAGTCGCGGTTCGTTCCAGAGGGCACGCATGTCCTCGTCCTCCAGCAGGTGGTCGGGATCGTCGTAGCCCAAGGACACGGCGCACTCCAAAGCGTCCAGGGCGGGATCGATACGACCCACCAGAGCCAGCGAGCAGGCGAGGTTGTATTGCACCGTGGCATTCTCCGGCATGAGCCGCGCGAGCTCCTGATCCACCTGCAAGCCCTCGCCGTAGCGCTGCATCCGGGTATAGACGTGGCCCAACTCGACGAGAGCATCCAGGTTCTCAGGCTGCCGATGGGTTGCGGCACCATAGAACTCGGCCTCGAATTCCAGGCCGACTGTAGTCAGGCGCTCGCGGAGGCGGCCGGAGATGGGAAGAGGATCGTCCATGGGGGACCCCAGGATAGCAGGCTTTGGGGTCCTAGCGCTCAGGGACTGGAGAACCGGGGCCGAGCATCCCATGCTATGGGTGCCCGTGGCCTTGTGAGGTGTCCTGACCGCCTCCTGCGCCGAGTGGCCTCCCTCATGAGGAAATCCATGGAAATCTACTTTTGTGACATTTGCAACGAGTCGGTCCCCGACTCGGATCTTCAAGCCGGGCTCGCCTATCGGCGCAAGGGGCGTGTGGTCTGCCTCTCTTGCGACTCGGCCATGGGGGGCGCCTCAGAGGACGATCACGCGGAGCCTGACACGGCCCTGTTCCCCGGCGCCGCAGGTGGGCCATTCAGCGTGGAGGCCCCCCCGCTGGCGAGCAGCACCCTGCCCAGCAACCCACCGGCTCCCGTGGTCAGCCCCGCAGGCGCGACCCAGGTTGTGGGCGGAGGATCGGGGGCAGGCGGAGTCGTCGTGGGGATGGTGGCCTTGGCCTTCACCGCTCTGGGCCTGTGGGCGCTGCTCGATCGGGTTGAAGCCCTCGGGGCTGAACAGCGGGCAGAGCGGCGCGCACTAGAGACGGACCAACGTGAGGCCAGACGCGTGCACGACACGTTCGTGGCCGGCATGGGCGAGCGCATCCTGCGCGCCCAGCAGGAAGTGCACGACAAAGAGGTCACCTTGCGCGTGCCACTGCAGGAGGATATCCGATCCCTGCGGGCGGACCTGGCCCTCTCCGTTGAGCGGGAGGCTGTCGCAGCGGGTGACGTGCGTGCGCTGCGCGGGGAGCTTGAAGCCCAACAGGCGGCCGGAGGGAAGCAACTTCAGGGCTTCCAGGACACTCTCATCGAGGTCGAAAAGAACCTCAGCTTCTACAAGAACCGTGTGATCGAACTCGAAGAGAATCTGCGCATCCTCTCCGCTGGGGGGCTGGCTGCCGGACCGGGGGATAGCACTCCTTCTGGGAGAACCAAGGCCTGGACCACCTACTTGCCGGACCTGCAGCACGCCAATGGCGGTCTACGACTGGAGGCCGTCTATGCCCTGGGCGAGACAGAGGATCCGGACGTCTTGCCGCACCTCACGCCCATGCTGTTGGACGAGGACCTCTTCGTGCGCATGGCGACCGCTCGCATGCTTGATGAGCTGGGAGTGAAGTCCGCTGTGCCCGCGCTGATCGAAGCCCTGGACGATGTGCAGGGCGCCGTGCGCGAGGCGGCGGTGGTGGCTCTTCGTCGTATCACGGGTGAGGACATGGGCTTCAATCCCGTGGGCTCCGACGTCGATCGCGCCAAGAGGCTCAAGGCCTGGCGCGATTGGTGGAAGCGCAGGGGGGACGATTTTCTAACGGGGCGCTAACACTTCGGCGCACGATTTCCCGTCTGGGACCAACACAGATTTGGCGCGGGAGACTAAAATATTCGGCTTCAATTCCAAGTTGGCCCCTCCCCACGACCGCAGAACTCAGTTTCAAATGTCCAAAATCAAAGTCAAGAACCCCATTGTCGAGCTGGATGGGGACGAGATGACGCGCATCATCTGGGCCTTCATCAAGGAGCGTCTGATCCTGCCCTATCTCGACGTGGATCTGCGCACCTTCGATCTCTCGATCCAAGAGCGTGATGCAACCGACGACAAAATTACCGTGGATGCGGCCATCGCCATCCTTGAGCACGGTGTGGGCATCAAGTGCGCCACCATCACCCCGGATGAGGCGCGCGTTGAGGAGTTTGGTCTCAAGCAGATGTGGCGCTCTCCCAACGGGACCATCCGTAACATCCTGGGTGGCACCGTCTTCCGTGAGCCCATCATGTGCAGCAACGTGCCGCGCCTCGTTCCCGGCTGGACCCGGCCCATCGTGATCGGGCGTCATGCCTTCGGCGATCAGTACCGCGCCACGGATTTCCTGGTCCCCGGACCGGGCAAGCTGACCATGCGATTCGAGCCCACCGACGGTGGCGAGGCTACCGAGTACGCGGTTTACGAGTTCGAGAAGCCGGGCGTGGCCATGGGCATGTACAACCTGGATGACTCCATCCGCGGATTTGCGCGTGCCAGCATGAACTACGGCCTGCAGCGTGGCTGGCCCGTGTACCTGTCCACCAAGAACACGATCCTCAAGGCCTACGACGGACGCTTCAAGGACCTGTTTGCGGAGGTGTTTGAAGCCGAGTTCAAGGAGAAGTTCGAGGCTGCGGGCGCCACCTACGAGCACCGCCTGATTGATGACATGGTGGCTGCCGCTCTCAAGTGGGAGGGTGGATTCGTCTGGGCCTGCAAAAACTACGACGGAGACGTGCAGTCCGACACCGTCGCTCAGGGCTTCGGCTCCCTGGGCTTGATGACCTCGGTGCTCATGACGCCCGATGGAAAGACTGTCGAGGCCGAAGCCGCCCACGGAACGGTGACGCGTCACTACCGTCAGCATCAGCAGGGCAAAGAAACTTCGACCAACCCCATCGCCTCGATCTTCGCCTGGACCCGCGGTCTGGCTCACCGGGGCCGAATGGACGAGACCCCCGAGGTCGTTCAGTTTGCGGAGACCCTTGAGAAGGTCTGCGTGGACACGGTTGAGTCGGGGTTCATGACCAAAGACCTCGCACTACTCGTGGGCGATGAGCAGGGCTACCTGACGACCCAGCAGTTCATGGCCAAGCTCGACGAGAATCTGCAGGAGGCCCTGAACCTACAGTCGGTCTGAGGGAGGCCCGACCATGGGGGGGGGGAGGTGCGCCGCCGCCACACGTGTTTTCCCGTGCGGCGACGACGCCGGCGATCAACTCGCCTTTTTTGCTTCCTCGTTGTCGGAGTTCTGCTCGGCCCGGAACTGCTCGGTCTCTGTGGAGCCGGCCATGGCCGTGGTGGAGGACTTTCCGGCGCTGGCGGCGTTGGCCACCAGATCGAAGTACCCCGTGCCCACCTCGCGTTGGTGGCGCGTGGCGCTGTAACCCTTGGCCTCGCTGGCGAACTCGGTCTGCTGCATGCGCGAGTAGGCCGCCATGCCTTCGTCGCGGTAGCCCGTGGCCAGCTCGAACATGCTGTGGTTGAGGGCGTGGAACCCGGCCAAGGTGACGAACTGGAACTTGTAGCCCATGGCGCCCAGCTCGCGCTGGAAGCGTGCGATGGTGCTGTCGTCCAGATTGGACTTCCAGTTGAAGGAGGGTGAGCAGTTGTAGGCCAACAGCTTGCCCGGGAACTGGGCGTGGACGGCCTCGGCGAAGAGCTTGGCCTCTGCCAGGTCGGGCTTGGAAGTCTCGCACCAGATCATGTCCGCGTAGGGCGCGTAGGAGAGTCCGCGTGCGATGGCCTGGTACAGGCCATCGTGCGTGCGGAAGAAGCCATCCTCAGTACGCTCGCCGGTGAGGAACTCGTGGTCGCGTTCATCGATGTCGCTGGTGATCAGGGCCGCCGCGTTGGCGTCCGTGCGTGCGACCAGGACGGTGGCGACGCCCGAGACGTCCGCCGCCAGTCGCGCGGCATTGAGGGTGCGGATGAAGGTCTGGGTGGGCACCAGCACCTTGCCACCCAGGTGTCCGCACTTCTTCTCCGAGGCCAACTGATCCTCGAAGTGCACGCCCGCCGCGCCGGCGGCAATCATGGATTTCATCAACTCGAACGCGTTGAGGGGGCCACCGAAGCCCGCCTCCGCATCGGCGATGATGGGGGCGAAGAAGTTCACGGAGTCGTCGCCCTCGGCATGGGCGATCTGATCGGCGCGCTGCAGGCACTGGTTGATGCGCTCCACAACCAACGGGACGCTGTTGGCAGGGTACAGGCTCTGGTCGGGGTACATCTGTCCCGCCACGTTGGCATCGGCGGCTACCTGCCACCCTGAGAGGTAGATGGCCTTGAGGCCGGCCTTGACCATCTGCATGGCCTGGTTGCCACTCATGGCACCCAAGGCGTTGACGAAGTCCTCACCGTTCAGCAGGTCCCAAAGGCGGGAGGAGCCTTCCTCTGCAAGGGTGTGCCTGATGCGCACCGAGCCGCGTAGTTGCTCCACGTCTTGGACGGAGTAGTCCCGTCGGATGCCATCAAAACGGTTGCGGGAGAGCTGTGGATCATCGGGGAGAAAGGAGTGCGTCATGACGGTGGCGAGGCAGGAAGTAATAGAGAAAAAGAGGGTCGTAGGACTAGCCCTTGAGGTGTGGATAGGCATCAAGGGTGAGGAAGGAGCCCAGCTCCGGGGCCAGAATTTGCTGCGCGAAGAGCTCGCCAGCCAGCGCAAAGCGCCCGCTCGCGAAGGCGACATCCCCGAGGCTGGAGCGCAGGTCTTCAAGCAGTGCATCGACCTCACCTTGCAGGAGGGCCGCATCGACGGGTTGCCCCTGCTCGAGTTGCGCGCCGTGCTGGCGCCATTGCCAAAGTTGGCTGCGCGAGATCTCGGCCGTGGCCGCGTCCTCCATGAGACCGTCGATGGGAACGCACCCGTTACCCGCCAGCCAAGCGCCGATGTAGCGGATGCCCACGGACAGGTTCTGGCGTACTCCTGCGAGCGTCACCTCGCCCTCAGGCACACGGAGTAGGTCCTCGGCTTGGATCTGGATGGGTTCGCGTGGGGTGTTGATCTGGTGGGGGCCCGTCAGAAACAGGTCGAACTCGTCGCGGGCGGCCTGGACAAGCCCCGGGTGGGCGACCCAGGTGCCATCGTGTCCGTCGGTCACCTCGCGATGCTTGTCCTCGCGTACCTTGGCGATGGCTGCCGCATTGAGCTCTTCGTCACCGCGCACGGGGATCTGCGCCGCCATGCCGCCCATGGCGTGGGCGCCCCTCCGGTGGCAGGTCTGGATCAGCAGGCGCGAGTAGCTGCGCAGGAAGTGGCGGTCCATGCCGACGCTGCCGCGATCGGGCAGAACGCAGTCCGGGTGGGCGCGGGTCGTCTTGATGAAGCTGAAGATGTAGTCCCAGCGTCCGCAGTTCAGCCCGGCGATGTGGTCCCGCAATTCGTACAGGATCTCGTCCATTTCGAAGGCGGCGGGCAGGGTCTCGATCAGGACCGTGACCTTGACCGTGCCGCGGGGCAGCCCGAGGGCTTCCTGAGCCGCGATGATGATGTCATTCCAGAGGCGCGCTTCCAGGTGGCTCTCGAGTTTGGGCAGGTAGAAGTAGGGGCCCTTGCCGCGGGCGATCAATTCATGCGCGTTGTGGAAGAGAAACAGCGCGAAGTCGAAAATTGAAGCCGACACGGGACGCCCGTCCAGTGACATGTGCGTTTCATCCAGGTGCCATCCCCGGGGCCGAACTACCAGCGTGGCTGTGTTCTTGGCCAGCGCGTAGCGCTTGCCGGTTTCGGGATGGGTGAAATCGGTACGACGCCTGACCGCGTCACGCAGGTTCCTCTGACCATCGAGGAGGTTCTTCCAGGTGGGGGAGCATGAATCTTCGAAGTCCGCCATGAACACCTTGGCTCCGGAATTGAGAGCGTTGATGATCATCTTGCGCTCCACCGGGCCCGTGATTTCAACTCGCCTGTCCTGCAGGTCGGCGGGCACCTTGCCTACCGTCCAATCCCCCTCGCGGATCTCGGCCGTTCCCGTCAGGAAGTCGGGCAGTTGACCGGCATCGAACTGGGCCTGCCGCTCCACCCGGCGGGCCAGGAGGGAGGCTCTGCGCGTGCGGAAACGCCTCTCCAGGTCAGCCACGAAGGCCAGAGCCACGGGGGAGAGAATCTCCGCCTGCTCCCGTGAGAGGGGTTGGCTCAGTCCGACTCCGGCCGGGAGTCGATCGACTGCGGGGTTGCGGAAGGCGTCCGAGGGCATGGGGCAGGAGGTGTGTGGCTGGTAGCGGTTGGTAGCAGGTGACTCTGAAAAATAGCCTGTTTTGCAGGAGGAGGCGGGGGCGGGCCGGATTGGGGTCTCCATTCGGAACCCGTGGGGAGTCAACTTGGGAAATCGCACAAAAAGGCCCTATCGCGGTAGTTCAGATGTAGAAATAAAGGCCCTGTGGTCCGAACCGGTGCTCCATCCGGGGGACCTCAGGACTCCACATCTGGGCTCCCCGGTCTGGGCTTGGGAGGGACGAGGCACTACCCTGCCTTTCGGCACGCCCGGAGCCCTCCCATGAGCAATATCCCCCAGCGCAAATTGACCGTGGTCGGAGGCGGGTATGTGGGCTCCACCTGTGCCCATCTGGCGGCCTTGAAGGACCTGGCGCGCGAGATCGTGCTGATCGACGTGGTCGAAGATCGGCCGCAGGGCATCGCGCTGGACCTCAATCAATCCGCGGCCGTTGAGGGGTTCCAAAGCGAGATCATCGGAACCAACGACCCCGAGGATACCTACGACTCGGACGTGGTCATCGTCACTGCCGGCCTCCCGCGCAAGCCGGGCATGAGCCGCTCGGATCTGCTTGAGGTCAACGGAGGCATCGTGACCGAGGTGGCGGCTACCATCCGCCGTGGTTCGCCGGACGCCGTGGTCATCGTTGTGACCAACCCGCTGGATTCCATGGTGACCCTGATGCGTGCCCAGTTGGGTTTCCCTGCTCAGCGGGTAATCGGTATGGCCGGCGTATTGGACTCGGCACGCTTCTGCTGGTTCATTGCCAAGGCCACGGGTTGCTCGGTACAGGATGTGGACGCGATGGTGCTTGGCGCCCACGGCGACTCCATGGTTCCCATGCCCACCTACTGCACCGTAAACGGTGTGCACCTGCTCGACCTCGTCTCCAGTGATGAGGTGCACGCCATGGCGGACCGCACGCGCAACGGCGGTGCGGAGATCGTCTCTCTGCTCAAGACGGGGAGCGCCTGGTACGCCCCCGCTTCAGCTGCGGTGGCTATGGCCGAGTCCGTTCTGAACGACGCCGACCGCCTGCTGCCCTGCGCCTGCCTGTTGAACGGCGAGTACGGTCACGAGGGTCTCTACATGGGCGTGCCGGCCATCTTGGGGGCCGGGGGCGTGAAGAAGATCATCGAGGTTCCCCTCAGCAACGAATCCCGTGCCGCCCTGCACCGCACCGCGGACAGCATTGCGACCGATGTACAGGCCATGCGCGACCTGGGCCTCCTCTAAATCTGCGTACCACTTTTCATGAGCACCCGCACCGAATCTGACTCCATGGGCCCCATCGAGGTTGCGGATGACCGCCTCTGGGGGGCGCAGACCCAGCGCAGTCTGGGCAACTTCAAGATCGGCGGCCAGCGATTCACCCGGCCCATGATCCGCGCCCTCGGCGTGGTCAAGAAGTGCGCCGCTCAGGCCAATATCGAGCTGGGGGACCTGGATTCCCTGGCAGCCGAGGCGCAAGAGGCTCTCCTGCAGGCGGCCGACGAGGTCATTGCCGGAGAGCACGACGCGATGTTCCCCCTGGTCGTGTGGCAGACGGGCTCGGGCACCCAGACCAACATGAATGCCAACGAGGTCATCTCCAACAGGGCCATTCAGCTGCTGGGGGGCAAGCTGGGCTCCAAAGACCCGGTGCACCCCAACGATCACGTCAACTGCGCCCAGTCATCCAACGACTCGTTCCCCACGGCGATGCACGTGGCCGCCGCCGAGCAGTTCGAGGGTCGGTTGGTCCCCGCGGTCGAGGCCTTGAGAGCCGCTCTGGAAGAGAAGTCCAAAGCCTGGAACGACGTGGTCAAGATAGGGCGCACTCACCTTCAGGACGCGACACCCCTGACCGTGGGGCAGGAATTCTCGGGCTACGTACAGCAACTTGTCGATGGCCTGCGCACCTTGAACTCCGCTTGCCCGGGCCTGTATGAACTGGCCCTTGGAGGGACGGCTGTCGGCACCGGCCTGAACACCCACCCGAAGTACGCCGAGTGCGCCGCCGAGAAGATCGCTGTGGAGACGGGTCTGCCCTTCGTCAGCGCGCCCAACAAGTTCTCGAGCCTCGCGGCCCACGATGCCCTCGTCGTGGCGAGCGGTGCTCTGCGTGTCCTGGCCGGAGCGCTGATGAAGATCGCCAATGACGTGCGTTGGCTCGGTGGCGGTCCGCGTTGCGGATTGGGAGAGCTCTCCCTGCCCGCCAACGAGCCGGGCTCCTCGATCATGCCCGGCAAGGTCAACCCCACCCAGTGCGAGGCCATGACCATGGTCTGTGTGCAGGTCATGGGCAACGACGTGACCGTCGGCATGGCGGGCAGCCAGGGCAACTTCGAGCTCAACGTGTTCAAGCCCCTCATGATCCATAACCTCCTGGAGTCGGTCGCGCTGCTGGCGGACGCCTGCGATTCGTTCAGGAGCAACTGCATCGAGGGCCTGGAGCTCAATCGAGAGCGCGTGGAGTCCCTGATGCGGGAGTCCCTGATGCTGGTGACCGCTCTCAACCCCCACGTCGGCTACGACAACGCGGCCAAGGCGGCCAAGAAAGCCCACGCGGAGGGCACCACCCTGCGGGAGGCGGTACTGGCTCTGGAGCTGATGAGCGGCGAGGAATTCGACGCCGCGGTGGTGCCTGCGGACATGGTGGGCCCCCGGGACGCCTGATAGACCCCTGTTTTTGGCCCTGTGCCGGTGGCGCACAGGGAGGGGGACGCCTAGAATCCTGCGCCTCGGTTCCAATGGAGCCCCATATTCGGAGCGAACATGAAACTCAAAGTGCGCAACAGCAAGTCGAAGAAGGCCAAGATGACGGGTTTCCGAACCCGTCAGAAGACCGCCGGGGGCCGCAAGGTCAACAAGCGGCAGCGGGCCCGTCACGGCAGCATCTAGACCACTCCAGCGATCCCGGCAGGGGTCGGGAGCCAGACCTTGATCAGGGAGCCGTAGCCCGGCTCCTTTGTCATTTCAGCGCCACCTGAGCGGAGGCGCCGTCCCACGCAAGCCCCATGAAGATTCACGAATACCAGGCCAAGCAGCTGCTCGCGGAGCACGGCCTCGACGTCCCGACCGGGCGTGTCTGCTCCACCGTCGACGAGGCCACTGCCGCCTACACGGAGCTCGGCAGCGAGCTCGTGGTGGTCAAGGCCCAGATCCACGCCGGTGGGCGCGGCAAGGGCGGTGGCGTCAAGCTCGCCCGCAGCGCCGAGGAGGTCTCCGCCGCTGCGGAAGCGATCCTTGGCATGGACCTCATCACCCCCCAGACCGGCCCCGAGGGTCAGCGCGTGCGCAAGATCTGGGTGGAAGAGGGCTCGGCCATCGCCAAGGAGTACTACGTGGGCGTGGTGATCGATCGCGAGCGTGACCTGCCTGTGATGATGGCCTCCTCCGAGGGCGGCATGGACATCGAGGAGGTGGCCGCCAACTCCCCTGAGAAGATCCTGAAGGCACCCTTCAGCCCCGCCGCGGGCTTGGACGAAGCCGATGCCAGGCGACTGGCCACGGGCATCGGGATGCCCGCCGAGTTGGTGGACGAGGCCGCGCGCTTCCTGGTGGGCCTGGCCCAACTGTACGTGGAAAAAGACTGTTCCCTGGCGGAGATCAACCCCCTGGTCCACACCGAGGACGGTGCCGTGCGCGCCCTCGACGCCAAGATCAACTTCGATTCTAGCGGCCTGTTTCGTCACCCCGAGCTGGTCGAGCTGCGCGATCTGGACGAGGAAGACCCCAAGGAGATCGAGGCCAGCCGGTACGACCTCTCCTACATCTCCTTGGATGGCAACATCGCCTGCATGGTCAACGGCGCGGGGCTCGCCATGGCCACCATGGACGTGATCAGCCTCTACGGCGGGTCACCCGCGAACTTCCTCGATGTGGGCGGCGGCGCCACCACCGAGAACGTGACCGCGGCCTTCCGCATCCTGCTGAGCGACGAGCAGGTCGAGGGCGTCCTGATCAACATCTTCGGCGGCATCATGCAGTGCGACGTGATCGCCAATGGTGTCGTGGAGGCCGTGCGCCAGATTGACCTGAACGTTCCCTTGGTGGTGCGTCTGGAGGGAACCAACGTGGAGGCCGGGCGCGCGATCCTGGCCGAATCCGGCCTGCCCATCATCGCCGCCACCGACCTGGATGACGCGGCCCAGAAAATCTGCCAAGCCGTCAAGGACGCCTGACCCATGAGTATCTTCGTCGACGACTCCACGCGCGTGATCTGCCAGGGCTTCACCGGCAAGACGGGCACCTTTCATTCCAAACAGGCTCTCGAGTACGGCACCACGCTGGTGGGCGGGGTCAACCCCAGGAAACCGGGCACCGAACACCTGGGCCTGCCCGTGTTTGGCACCGTGGCCGAGGCCAAGCAGGAGACCGGCGCCAACGCCAGCGTGCTCTACGTGCCCCCGCCCTTCGCGGGCGCGGCCATCATCGAGGCCATCGAGGCCGAGATGGAGATGATCGTGGCGATCACCGAGGGCGTGCCCGTCCTCGACATGGTGCGCGTGATGGATGCCCTCAAGGGATCCCACTCACGCCTCCTGGGTCCCAACTGCCCCGGCGTCATCACCCCCGGCTCCTGCAAGATCGGGATCATGCCCGGTTACATCCACAAGCCTGGTCGCGTGGGCGTGATCAGCCGCTCCGGCACCCTGACCTACGAGGCCGTCTGGCAGCTGACCACCCGCTCCATCGGACAATCGACCTGCATCGGCATCGGCGGCGACCCGGTCAACGGCACGAACTTCATCGACTGTCTCGAGGCCTTCCAGGCCGACGACGAGACGGACGCCATGATCATGATCGGTGAGATCGGAGGAACGGCCGAGGAGGCCGCGGCCGACTACATCAAGGCCAACGTGACGAAACCCGTCGTGGGCTTCATCGCGGGGCAGACCGCTCCCCCCGGCAAGCGCATGGGCCACGCGGGCGCCATTATCGCCGGCGGCAAGGGAACGGCGGCGGAGAAGGTGGCGGCCCTCGAAGCCGCGGGTGTCACCATGAGTCCGAGCCCGGCCCGTCTGGGCGAGCTCATGGAAGAGCGCCTGCGCGAGGCCAACCTGCTGGCCGCGACCCAGACCACCTGAGATTCTCGGCCGCTCAGGTGCCCAGGCCCAGTTTCTCCAGCTGAGCCTCGACCTGGGGTGCCCAGCCCCGGTTCGCGATCGGGCTCGCGGGGGAGGGGTGCAGGATGGTGCCGATCCGGACCTCGGGCGCCTCTTCAGCCAGGGCTGTCCTGGCCCGGCCCTCGGCGAAGCGGCCCACTCCGAGCACCCAGCGGGGCTGCACATGCTGCACCAGACGCACCAGCGCCCGGTCACAGGCGGCGAACAGGGCGTCCCTCTCGGCCGCGGGCAGCTTGTCCGGCGTGCGGTTGCGGCCTCCCTCCTCCAGGAAGACGAGCGGGCAGTAGTTCCAGACGAAGAACTTCTCGAAGAAGGCCTCGGGCGACTCGAAGCGCTCGGCGGCCCAGCCCCACAGTCGCCTGCCGCTGACCTCGCTGCGCGGACAGTCCATGCCGAGGATGGGGCGTTTGGGGTGTTCGCGCTCGGGCTTGCGCACGGGCTCGGCGATCCCGAGCCAGTCGCGCACGGCGGCGACCTCTCCAAAGGGCACGCCGGTCTGGGCCATGCCATAGGGACCGGGATTCATGCCCAGCAGCAGAGTCTCCACGCCGGGGCGCAGGTAGCGCTCGATGAAGGCCTCGGCATTGGCCCGGGCATAGACGAGCGGGTTGTACACGTGGGCCACGGGCGGCGCGAAGTCCAGCGCCTGCACGTCCCGGGTCAGGGCGCGGGTGATGGGAACGGGTTCCATGGGGAATAGGGTAACCCGGCCTCCGCCCGCGATCGCCCTCGGGCTATCCTCTGTCCGTTGTGGAAAATGGACCCTGGGAAGCACTGGAGACCGAGGACGGGAGCTGGACTCTTCTTGATTCCGGTCTGGGCCAGGCCTGTCATGCGCGCGAGGGGGCTTGGACCGAAGCCCGCGAGCGCTACGCCGGGCCCACCCGCTTGCGGGAGCGGGCCCTGGCCGAGGACGCGCCTGCCTGCCTGCGGCTCCTCGACGTGGGCACCGGCCTGGGATGGAATCTGGCGGCGGCCTTGGAGGCCGTGCAGGGAACGGAATGCGCCCTGGAAGTCGTCACGCTCGAGCGGGACCCGAGCGTAATCGAGGCCGCCTTGGAGTTGCACGCCCGTCAGCCTCTGGCCGCGGCGGAGGCCTTCCAGCGCCCGGTGGCCGAGGCCCTGGCCGCGTCCCTTGAGGACCACGCGGCGGCGCGCATGCAGGGGGTGGCCCTGCCCGGTGGGGGACGCCTGTATCTGTGGCTCGGCGACGGGCGTGAGACTCTCGCGGATTTCACCTGGCCCACGCCTTGTCCCGGATTCGACGCCGTGTTCCTCGATCCCTTCTCCCCGGGGGTCGACCCACCGCTCTGGGAGGTTGGATTCCTGGGGCGCATCGCCGAGCTGATGGCACCCGGCTCCCTGCTCAGCACCTACACCGCCTCGGCCCGGGTGCGCGCGCGGCTGATGGCGGCGGGTTTGATCGTGGGCCTGGGCCCACGGGTGGGCGGCAAGGCGGAGGGCACCCTGGCCAGTCCTGATCTCGCCTTGGCGAGCCTGAACCCCAAGCGCCTGGCACAACTCCGGCGCAGGGCGGGTGACGAGTTCGAAGGTCCTCGAGGATTGGAGAGGATGCACTAGCCTCCAAAGGCCCACCCGTCAGGCGCGTGAGAAGAGAAACCGCCCAAGGGCACCGTGCCCACGCCCATTGCAGACCCTAGAATAAAGCCCCCGGGCAATCCCAGCCCGGTCCGTCCTACTTCGAATCCCTCCACTATTCTCATCCCCATCCTGGGGGAGGACACAGATCACCATGAACCACCTAGCAATGATCGGTATCCAGGAGTTTTGGCCGATCGCTCTGCTGGCCTTGCTCTTCTTTGGTGGCAGGAAACTGCCCGAGCTCGCGCGCGCCATGGGCACGAGCATCACGCAGTTCAAGAAGGGGCTGAAGGATGAGTCTGCGCCCGGTGCACGACTGGAAGGCGACGAGCCGGATCCCGAGGAGTCCACCCCGACGGATTAGGTTCCATGGTGGCCCTTGGGGTGCGCCACAGATGGAGTGGAGCGCCGTTCCGCGTAGGTCGGGCCACGAACGGCTCTCATCATCCTTGTCCGGATTGTTCCGATTCCATGTCCAATACCCGATCCTCTATCGCCCCGTCTCGCGATCAGGTCGTCGCGCTTGTCCTGTGCGGGGGACAGAGCCGCCGAATGGGCTCGGACAAGTCTCAGTTGGAGTTGGGCGGACAGACATTGTTGGGCAAGACCGCAGGTCTGATGGAGCGAATTGCTGGGACGGTTTGGCTGGCTTGCGGGAGCGAAGAGCGCTACGCGGATCTCGGCTATCGGCTCGTGCTAGACAAGCGGTCCGGGGGCGGCCCCCTCGAGGGACTTCGCGCTGGGCTGGAGGAGCTTGATCGTGAGTGGCTCCTAGCCGTGGCTTGCGATATGCCGGCGTTGGAAGAAGGACACTTCACTCCTCTGCTTGATGCTGCGCATGAAGCCGATGTGGACCTAGTTCACTACCGTGGCGAGGATGGCAATGAGCCCCTGTGCGCCCTCTACCGGCGCACGGTGCTGCCCGCAGTACGGACAAGCCTGGAGGATGGCGTCCATCGCATGGATGCATTCTGGGGAGGCCGGCGTGAGGACGGTCAACCGCTTGTGGTTCGTGCCCTGGCCAAGAACCTAGAGTGGCTCAGGAGCGGGAATCCCTTCCACAACATCAACACCCCTGAGGACCTGGACAGCAACTCGTGGGTCCATCCTGCGAGCGAGGAGAGCGCGTGAAAACCCTGACCAGCCGACTGCGCGATCGGCGCCTGGCTCAGATCTTGGAGCCCGTGGAAGCGGGCATGGAGCAGATGCGAGCTTGCGTGTCGTCCCAGTTGGCGTCGGACCACGTCACCGTGTCCGAGATGACCGATCACCTGGGGAGCTTCAGCGGCAAGCAGCTGCGCGCGGCCCTGGTGCTGCTCTCGGCCCACGCCGCAGGCAACGATCACCCCGACCTGCCCCAGGTGGCCAGTGTGATCGAGATGATCCACCTGGCGACCCTCGTGCACGATGATGTGCTCGATGGGGCCGAGGTGCGGCGGCGCGTCGCCTGCGTGAACGAGCGCTGGGATAACCAGGTGGCTGTCCTTCTGGGAGACCTGCTCTACGCGCGCGCCTTTCACCTATCAACCACCCTGTCCTCGCCCATGGTGAGCGAGGTCCTGTCCCAGGCCACCCAGCGCATCTGCGAGGGCGAGATCATCCAGGCCGGTTCGCGCCGAGCCTTCGAGATGGACGTCGAGCAGTACGAGTTCATTGCCGGCGCCAAGACGGCCACCCTCTACCGTGCCGCCTGTGAGTTGGGCGTCGCCTACCCCGCGGCCGACAATCCCGGGCAGGTGCAGGCCATGGCACGCTTCGGCGAGGAGGTGGGCCTGGCCTTCCAGATCGTGGACGATGTTTTGGATCTGGTGGGCGAAGAGGAGGCCGTGGGCAAGAGCGTTGGAAACGACGTGGAGGACGGCAAGGTGACCTTGCCCGTGCTCGCGACCTATGCCAGCGCGAACGAGTCCGTGCGCGCGGCCATCCGCGCTGCCTATGGGGATGCCGACGTGGGCGACCGCCGCGCAGCCTTGCGCTCCGCCTGTGACCTGCAGGCCGGCGTGGATAGAGCCATGAAGCGAGCAGCGGATCTGGTGGCTCAGGCCAACGGGCGCCTCGATTGCCTCGATCAGGGCCCCTCGAAGAAGGCCTTGTCCATGCTTGGTGACTACGTGCTGGAGAGAAAATGGTGATCGCCGTGGGCAGCAGTCAAAGGGCCTTGAGCGTCTGGGCCTCCGTCGCCGTGGGCCTGGCGTGCCTGGCCTGTGGGCCGGCGGACGTGGTCGAGATTGAGGGCCGGCGAATCGTCTCCGCCGCCAACCGGCCCGTGAGGACGGGGTTGAGTACCGCGCAGCGATTTGGAGCATCCACTACGGAAACCCAGGAAGCGCCCCTGTCGTGGACCCTGCCTCCCGGCTGGCAAGAGCTGCAGGCTAGCGGCATGCGCCTCGCCAACCTGCGCCCAGCTGGCCATCCGGATGCCGAGTGCTCTCTTGTGATCCTGGGCGGGAGCGGAGGTGGGCTGGTGGCCAACGTGAATCGATGGCGCCAGGAGCAGATGGGCTTGGAACCCTTGGCGCCGGGCGCCGTGGAGCAGCTGCCGGTCATGAACCTCTTGGGTGCGGGGGCCGCGCGGATAGAGCTGAATGGCACCTACACCAACATGGGCAGTGAGCCCCGTTCTGACTGGGGCCTCTTGGGAGCCATCCTGGTTTCGGAGCGCTTCACGATCTTCGTCAAGATGACGGGCCCCGCTGCATTGGTCGCCAACGAGACGAGCGCTTTTGAGGCCTTCTGCGGGTCGTTGCAGGTGCAGATGCCAGGTCAGGCGGGCACCGCCCCTCCCACGCTCGGGTCCGGACCCGTGGTCCAAAGCCAAGGGGCTGGAGCTACAGGCGCGAGCCGTTCGGGCGGATCGCGCGGCGTTTTTGATTTCAGCCTCCCTGACGGTTGGCGTGAACGGCCGCCGGGAGGGATGCGTGTTGTCAATCTGGAAGCCGGTGCCTCTGCGGAGTGCTACGTCGTGGAGTTGCCCGGCGAAGCCGGTGGTCTCAAGGACAACATCACTCGCTGGTGTGGGCAAGTTGGTGCGCAACCTCTCGGGGATGCTGCGGTGGCGGCTCTACCTACCATCCGGTGTCTGGGGGAGGACTGCCCACTTCTTGAGCTGCTTGGGGAAGGGCAGAGCTCGGCATTGCTTGGAGTTCTGCTTGTTCGCCCTGAAGGCAGCACGTTCGTGAAGATGCTGGGCCCTCGTGATGAGCTGCTGGCCGAGCGTGCGGGCTTCATAGCTTTCGTGGAATCAATGGAGCGGGTTCAGTGAGTTCCAAGCCCACCACTCTCAGCCGTGTTCTAGCGCTCTTCTCCTCGTATGGGCTGGCCATTGTGCTACTGGCTTGCCTGTTCCTCCTCACGATCTTTGGGACCCTGTATCAGGTGGATCACGGGTTGCATGCGGCCAAGGAGCGCTTCTTCGCATCCTGGTTCCTGTGGACCAAGCTGGGTGGGTTCAGTCTGCCCACTTTCCCCGCAGGCATGACCTGCATGATGCTTCTGTCCATCAACATGCTGGTGGGTGGCCTGTGGCGTCTGAAGATCTCCCGCCGAACCGCGGGTGTTGTCGTGGTTCACGTGGGGATCGCGTTCTTGCTCTTCTCCGGCCTCATCAAGCAATGGACGGCAGACGAAGGCTACATCAGTCTTGCTGAGGGCCGAGTGGCGGAGACCTTTCGATCGGATCACCTCTGGGAGGTGTCGGTGTTCGAGGTGACGGGTGCGGACTCCGTGGAGGAGCTTGTCATTCGCCAGGGCGAATTTGAGGATCTGGGTCGAGATCAGCACCGGCGCTTCACGTCGGACGATCTGCCCTTCGACCTCCTATTGTCGAACTTCATGCCCTCCGCAACGGTACAAGCCGCGGGGGCAGGAAATGGGGGAGTCGAGGTGGACGGGTTCCGCCTCCTGGCGACCCCCCCGGACTCCGAACCCGGCCGTAATGCGGCGGGTCTCTTGGTTGATATCAACGGTGGGGGATCATCGGAGCGCGCACTGCTCTGGGGCTTTCAGGTTACGCCGTGGACCTTTGAGTCGGGCGGCCGGACCTGGGCCGTGGACTTGCGCCATGCGCGCTACAAGATGCCGTTCCGGTTGCGACTGGAGGACTTCCAAAAGGAAGACCACCCGGGAATGGGCATGGCCAAGGCCTACCGGAGCGACGTGACGAAGATCGTCGATCAGCGTGAGGAGCGCATTCGGATCCAGATGAATGAGCCCCTGCGCTCAGAGGGGTTGGTTCTCTTCCAGTCCTCCTGGGGGCCGCAGGATGCGGGCCCCGCGGGTCCGTGCACCCTCGACGTGGCCGGGAGCCGGGTCCTGATGTTTGGGCATATGATCCGCGAGGGCCGCGCCGTCCGCCTCTCCAACGCCAGCGGCGACTGGGGGAGCTACGAAGAGCGGACGCCGCAGAGCGTGGAGGTCCGCTCAGTTGAGGCGGCGACGACGTTCTATGCCCGCGACGTCACGCGGGATGGTTTCCGGCTCAGCCTGCGAGCAGGTGGACCGGCCCTTCCCATCCTCTCCGCCGGCAGCGGTCACATCCTTGAAGAAGAGCCCTACTCCGTCTTCAGCGTGGTGCGAAACGTCTCGGACAAGTGGCCCGAGTACAGCATGTGGATCATCACCTTGGGATTGCTCACCGTATTCGTCCGTAAGATATTGGGGTTCGCCAAAACACAGGCCAACCGCCGGGCAGCGGTTGAGAATGCCCCACAAGGAGCGAACCCGTGAGAGTTCTTTTCAGTCTGGTGATCGGATGGAGCCTTCTCGTCGGCTCCGCGAGCGGACAGGGAGAGGCTCCCACGCGAGCTGGCCGAGCACCTTGGGAGCCGGAGGTTCTGGAACTGTTCGCCACGCTTCCCGTTCAGGACGGGGGCCGGGTCAAGCCCATGGACTCCCTGGCGGGCTTGCGTCTGCTGCAATTCAACGGCAAGCGCACGCTCAAGCTGCGGGATGGGACCAAGCTGGACCACCGTGCCTGGCTCCTGGACTGCTTCCTCTTCCCTGAGCTGGCCCGGACCTACCCCTGCTTCCGCATCGACAACGACGCCGTCCTGGCGGCCGTGGGCCTGGAGGCCAGGAAGAAGGCGGACTGGTACACCTTTGAGGAGCTCGCCCTCGCCCGCCAGAAGATCGCTGCGGAGGCCGCGGGTGCGCAGGCGGCGGATCCTGACGAGCGCTCCCTCGTGCAGACCAAACTGCTCAACCTGGAGAGCAACCTACGCACCTTCGAGGGACTGACACTGGCGTTGGATTTCACCCGGCGCAGTTTTCCTACGGCGGGGCTGGAGGAGATCTGGAGCCAGAGCGAAGCGGACCTCGCCACCGTGCTCGAGGGCGCGCCGGGGTTCAAGGCCCTTTGGCGTGGTGTTCCGGGAGGCGAGCCGGCCACCAGCGGAGAGCAGGCGCTCATGCGCACTCTCGCCGAGCACCTGGCGGAGGTCAGTGAGCGCGGGCGTGGGGGACCGGTACTCCTGGCGCCGCACCCGGACTCCGTCGGTGCAGAGCGTTGGTGGCGCGCCACCGATCTGATCGACGTGGCCTTCGACAGTGACCTGGACCTCAGCGCCGAGATTGAAGTGCTCAGGGGTCTGCAGAGCCTGGAGCAGGCCAAGGCGGACCCCGAGAGGCTGCGTACTGAATTGCAGGCTCTGCATGGGCTGCTGGTGGCGCGTGCGGATGCGCGCGGGGAGTATCGCGCCATCGAATTGGAAGTGGACCTCTACCGCTGGGACCCCTTCACCCGCGCTCTGGTCTTCTACCTGCTCGCGTTCCTGGGTGTTTGTTTCAGTCTCGTGGCGCCGAGCAAGGGCTGGGTTCGCAAGTTCACCTGGGGGATGACCCTGGGCAGTACGGCTCTGCTGATCTTCGGCATCGTCTTGCGCTGCATCATCCGCCAGCGGCCACCTGTGGTCAGTCTTTACGACACGGTGCTGTTCATCACGGCCGGCGCGGTGCTGATGGGGCTCGTGACCGAGTGGCTGACACGGCAGCGCATAGCTCTTGGTCTCTCAACGGTGCTGGGCACCGCAGGCATGTTCCTGGCGGGCCGCTATGAGCTCAAGGAGGTTGCCAGCGCCGGTGACACCATGGCTTCGGTGGTGGCTGTGCTCGACACCAACTACTACCTCGCCATTCACGTGACCACCATTACCCTGGGCTACGCCGCCGGTCTGCTGGCCGGTGCCCTGGGCCACGTGTGGATTCTGGGCCGTTTGGTGGGCTATCGGTCGGGAGACCGGGAGTTCTACCGCGGCTTGACCCGTATGACCTACGGGGTGATCTGCTTCGGGCTCCTGCTCTCCGTGTTCGGGACGATCATGGGCGGTGTCTGGGCCAACGACTCGTGGGGTCGCTTCTGGGGGTGGGATCCCAAGGAGAACGGAGCACTGTTGATTTGCCTCTGGGAGATCATGATCCTGCACGCACGCATGGGTGGCTACATTCGCGATCGGGGCTTGGCTGTTATGGCGGTCTTGGGTGCGATCGTGGTCTCGGCTTCCTGGTGGGGCGTCAACTTGCTGGGCGTTGGCCTGCACAGCTACGGATTCACAAGCGGTGTGGTCATGACGTTGGCGTCCTTCTGGGCATTTGAGATCTTGGTGGTGCTGGCAGCGGGGGTCGGTGCTAAGCGCGAGGCAGCAAGTAAGTAAGGAACACAGGCATGAATGACGTAGGCATGGCAAATATTCTCGATGGCAAAGCCACGGCGGCAGCGGTGCGCGAGGAGGTGGCGGCGGGCGTCGAGGCATTGCGTGCTGCAGGCCATCCTGCCCCGGGGCTCTGTGTGGTCCTGGTGGGCGAAGACCCGGCTAGTCAGGTCTACGTGCGCAACAAGGACCGCGCCGCGACCCAGGCCGGCTTCGAGGTGTCCACCGTGCGTCTGGCGGCGGAGACGAGCCAGGCGGACCTGGAGGCCGAGATCGACCGCCTCAACCTGGACCCGGGCGTACACGGCATCCTGGTTCAGCTGCCCCTGCCCAAGGGACTGGATGCAGACAGCGTGCTGCGCCGCCTCGACCCTGCCAAGGACGTGGATGGCCTGACCGCGACCAACGTGGCCGCCCTGGTGACCGGCAGCCCCGGCCACGTGCCCTGCACCCCTGCCGGCTGTATCGAAATCCTCGATCGCCACGGGATCGCCCTGGAGGGCAAGCGCGTGACGATCGTGGGGCGCTCGATGTTGGTGGGCAAACCCCTGGCCCAGCTTGCTCTGGCGCGTAACGCCACGGTGACGGTGTGCCACTCTCGCACGGCGGATCTCGCCGGGGAGTGTCGGCGAGCCGATGTGCTGGTGGCTGCGGTCGGAGTCGCTCGGCTGATCAAGGGGGATTGGATCCAGCCGGGGGCAACCGTCCTGGACGTGGGGATCAACCGCGGAGAGGACGGCAAGCTGGTGGGGGACGTGGACTTCGAAGAGGCCGTGTCCGTGGCTGGAGCGATCACCCCGGTGCCGGGGGGCGTGGGTCCCATGACCATTGCCATGCTCCTGAAGAACACCCTGTCCGCGGCTCGAGCTGCCGCGGGCGTGCAAGGTCCCTGAGTCGAATGATCCTCTGACCTGCCATGACCAGCCAATATCAGGACCCGGGCCAGAGTTCGTGGGGGGGGGGAGGGGAGAGTGGACCGGCCATGCGCATGGCTCTGCCCGCGGTCACTCCCATGGTCAAGCGGTTGATGCTCATCAATGGAGTTGCATGGGTCGCTTTCTTCGCGGCCTTCATGGTGGACAAGTCCGTGTTCGTGGTGCATCTCCTCGGGTTGTCACCACAGGTGTGGGAGGCGAACTTCCCGCTAGTGCCGGTCTGGCAGGTGCTCAGCTACGCCTTCCTGCATACGGTGGATCCCACGCACCTGCTCATGAACATGCTCCTGCTTTTCTTCTTCGGGACCATGCTGGAGACGATGCTGGGGTCCAACCGTTTCTTGACTCTGTACCTCGGCGCGGCGCTGTGTGGTGCGCTGTTCCATCTGATGGGTGAGTGGATGCTAGGAGGCTCGGCCCCCGCCATCGGCGCCTCGGGGGCGGTTCTCGGTGTACTCGTCGCAGCGGCCGTGTTGCGACCAGACGCCACCGTCTTTCTCTTCTTCTTCCCCGTGCGTCTCAAGTGGCTGGCCACGGGTATCGTGGCGATCGATGCCATACGCCTGCTGATCGGGCTCAAGTCCGGCCAATCGGACATGGTGGCCCACTTTGTCCATTTGGGGGGTGCGCTGTACGGATTCCTGGCAGCCCGTCAGGGCTGGGTGCGCTGGGATCCCATCGGGCGCTGGCGTCAGCGCCGGGATGCAGGCCGCGACAATCGCCGTCAGGTGGATCAGGAGCGCCTGGACGGATTGCTGGAGAAAATCCATTCACAGGGCCTGGGTTCCCTCTCGGGCAAGGAAAAGGAATTCCTCAAGCGGGTCTCGCGCAAGGGGTAGACGGGTTCAGAAACCCGATTGAATTGGGGTGCTACACTGCTCCCATGAAAGCCCCCTTCCTGATTCTGTGTTGCGCACTCGCGTTCTCGGTCGGCAATTCCGCGATCGCAAACCCTCCTGCGACGGCTGGACCGCTGAGTGCATTCCAGGATGTCGAGAAGGATATCTTCCGCAAGACCTTCAAGGAGGCCATGACTCTCGGCGCTAACGCCGAGATGGCGCGCCTGTTCAAGAAGAACCCAGAGCACTGCGCTCACTGGGTCCTAGATACGGCGGAGGATATCTCCGAGGCTCCTAGCGAGCTCCTCTTCAAGCGCATGGATGCCTTCCGCAAGGCATGGAAATCTGCTTGGGGCACGGACTTCTGCACGAAGATGGAGGTGTACTTCTCACTTCTGAGCGTGCAAGTGAAGCGCTCACGGGTCAAGCTGAAGGCCACCTACGACAAGAAGACGATCCTCTTCCACGCGAACATGAGTGGAGAGAAGCAGGGGTTCAAGTTCACCGCTCTGGGGCTGGACTTCGAGAGGCTTGGCGAGGCTTTCGACGAGCTGGGGGACAAGTACTACGCGGCGTACAGCTACTTGTTCGCGGGCCTGTGTTACGAGGACACTGCGTTGGGCCCGAAGAACGCAGACCAGAAGCGCTCATGTGTTAACTACGAGAAGTACATGGCCGCCTGTGAGGCGATCGAGCTGAGCGACCCCCAATACAAGACCATCAGAGACCACTACGCCCGTCTGGCGGCGTTGGGTTTCGCCACCCCGAGAGTTGAGGAGGGGACCGGGCCGGAAGTTGAGGGTGCGGCTGCTACCCCCAAAGCGGCCAAGGGCCCGGCTGCCGCTGCCGTCAGCTTGGAGATGGAATTTGATCTGGTTGAGAAGTTGACGGCCTTCAGTCGGCCGAGCTACTTCTTGGATGATATCTATCCCATCTGGAATTCGGTCACGCTCAACAAGAAGGGATCACGCGCCACCATCCTCAGAATCGAAGATGGTCCAGATGTGCTGCGTGTGGGGTCCGCGGACATCCAAGTGGATGAGGATCGCGATGGGGAAGGGGACGTGGAGCTGCCCATCCGCGGGCGTCTCGATCCCGTGGTGATGGAGATCGGCGAGGGCCCCAGCAAGCGCAAGTGGGCCGTGCTCGCCATCACGGGGAGTGAAACCGACACCTACCAGGGCGTGCAAGTGAACCTTGCTCCCAACGATGACCTGATCAATATCTACTACGCGCCCGCGGGGTCAATGATAGGCGAGGTCGCCGGTACAAAGATCCGGGTTCTGGATGACAACTTGGATGGCATCTATGGCAGTCCCGCGATGGCCTACGGGCACACCGGGCTAACCAAGGGCCACTTTCAGCCGGAGATGGACTCGGTGGTCATCGGCAAATCCAAGCGTGCGCTACCTTGGAGTGAGTATCAGCAGATCGAGGGGATCTGGTACCGAATGGAAATCGCCGATGGCGGGAAGAGGTTGACCGCGACGCCGCAGAACCTGCCCACCGGGACTCTCAAGCTGAAGTACAAGGGGCCCGCGGCCTCCTTCCTGATCGTGCGCGGGGAGAATACGTATGAGAACAGCTTCTTTGACCTGAGTTCGGCCAAGAGCGTGGAGGTTCCTGTGGGTCGCTATAGCTTCTATTTTGGAATGGTCTCCAAGGGAAAGAAGAAGCAGCTCATGAAAGCGACCATTTTGCCCTCGGACGCGATGTCCATGTGGACCGTTTCCGAGCCGGGTATGGAGGTCGAGGTCTTGCTGGGCTCTCCGTTCGGCTTTGACTGGAAGGCCGAAATTGCAGATCGGTCGGTCACAGTCATCGGCCAATCCGTCTGTGTGACTGGGGTGGCGGGTGAGCGCTACGAGCGCGTATGGGGGGCCGTGTCCCAACCCGAGGTGAGCTTTCGCGAGATAGGCGCCAAGCGGGGCTCGAAGGGCGAGGAAATGGACAAGATCCAAGACCAGGACGCCCTCTACAAGAGTTGGAGGGCTTCCTGGTTCCCCATTGACGTCACCATGGACAAGAGGCCGAGCGTGACCGAGGTGGAAGTGCAGCTGGTGGAGAAGAAGAACAAGCTGTTCGGTAAGATCACGTCGATCTGGAAGTAGGATGCCCTTCTGCGCCGGGGCCTGCCCCCGTGTGCCAATCGGTTTTTTTCCAGTCACGGCCTTCTCTCCCTTCCCCGAGCCGCTCCCCGGACCTTCTCTTGCTCGACCTCAAGTTCATCCGCTCTCATCCAGAGCTCGTTAAGGCAGGTGCCGCCAAGAAGCGCATGGAGTGTGACGTGGAGCGCATTCTGGAGTTGGACGAGTCCAACCGCCAGGCGATGCAAGCCATGGACGAGCTGCGCTCCAAGCAGAAGCAGGCTGGCAAGGCTATTGCGGAGGCCGCGCCTGAGGAGCGTGCCCAATTGGCCCAGAATCAGAAAGGACTGAAGACCGAACTGAAGGAGTGCTCCGAGGGGCAAGCCCTGATCGAGGCTGAACTGAATGAGTTGATGCTGCGTGTTCCAAGCGTTCCCGCAGAGGAAGTTCCCGAGGGCGTCGATGATGGGGACAATGTGGAGCTGCGAAAGTGGGGTGAGCCGCGCTCCTTCGATTTCTCCGTGCGCAGCCACATCGAGATCGGCGAGATGCACGGCTGGCTCGACATCGTGCGCGGAGCGCGTCTGGCCGGATCGCGCAACTACGTCCTAAAGGGCGACCTGTGCCTCTTGGAGCATGCGGTCTTGCGCTACGCATTGGACACGATGGTGGGTAAGGGGTACACGGCGGTCACCGTGCCCACTCTGGTGCGCACGCAGACCATGGTTGGTACGGGGTATTTTCCCGGTGGAGAGGATCAGGCCTACCGCTGTGACGAGCGCGATGACCTGTGTCTGGTGGGCACAGCCGAGGTGCCGCTTACCGCGCTCTACCAGGACGAGATCCTGGACGGGGCGGACCTTCCCATGCGATTGGTCTCCTCTTCGACGTGCTATCGGCGTGAAGCGGGGACCTACGGCAAAGACACCAAGGGTCTCTACAGGGTTCATCAGTTCCAGAAGGTGGAGCAGGTCGTGATCGACGTGGCCGACGAGGGGCGCAGCATCGAACATCACCTCGCCATCTTGGACAACTCCGAGCAGATCCTGCAGGCCTTGGAACTACCCTATCGGGTGGTCAATGTCTGCGGGGGGGATCTGGGGCAGGCGCAGGTGCAGAAATTCGACATCGAGACTTGGATGCCTTCGCGAGAGGGATATGGCGAGACCCACTCAGCCTCGCGCTTCTACGACTTCCAGTCACGCCGCCTCTCCCTTCGCTATCGCGGTGAGGACGGGAAGGTGCGCCACTGCCACACCCTCAACAACACGGTGGCGGCTTCCACACGCATGCTCATCGCGCTCATGGAGAATCACCAGACTGCCAGCGGGCAGGTGCGTGTGCCCGAGCCGCTGCAGCTCTATCTAGGCGGGCGAGAGCTACTTCCGGCCTAGTCCGTAGGCGGGGCCGCGACTGCGCCCGGGTTCAGTTGCCGCCGGGACGGTCTGCGGAGCTCCCGATGATGACCTTGCCATCCGGGGCCGTCCGTGCACCTCCGCCTCGGCCGCCAGCCCCTCCGCGGCCGCCAGCGCCTCCCGATCCACCCACCTCCATGTCGCCTTCCTCGCTACCTTCCTCGCCGGCGGCAGCCTCACTCGCGGGGCTGGGAATGGCGTAACGGGGGATGTCCTTCTGGGCCAGGCGCAGGGACTCGGGCAGGCGAATGACGCGCGTATAGAGGAACTTCTGCTTTTGCCGCATGTGCCCCTGCGTCTCCCGCAGGAGGCGCGGCTGCAGCTCGATCTCCAGGCTGATGCGTAGAGAGGCTGGCAGGCCGGTGGTCTCTACGTCCGATGGGTTCATACCCCACTCCTCGAGGGGGTCGGCGTCCGGCCCGTCCTCTGAGAACACTTCAATGTTGAAGCCCGTGATGTGGTCGTGGACCAGCACGTACGAGCCACCCTCAAAAGCGTCCTCGTCCACGCCGAAGCCCTCACGCCGGTACATCTCAAGGAAGTCACTGTCGTCGGGATTGGGCCGCAGGCAGTAGCCCACCTCGCAGATGTCGGAGCGCACTTGCCGGTCATTCTCTCCGAACCAGATCAGGCTGTCGGTTGTCGCCACGAAGTCGATGCGATCCGCATCGAGCCCCACGCGAACGTTGTTCGTGACTCGCAGGTGGGATTTCAGGGGCATGCTCGTGGTGAAGACACCGCGCAGGTCACGCTCAAGCAGGTCGAGGATTGCGGGCCCCGCCAGCTGCTGCTCTTGAATGTTGTGCACCAGATCTCGTGAGGTGCGAACGGCGGTCAAGAGGCGTGTGATGCCGGTCAGCATCAGGCCCATGATCAGCACCGTGACCACAATCTCGACCAGGGTGAAGCCAGCCTTGGATGTGAGTCGTCTTCGGGAGTGGATCATCTGGGTTCTCCTGCTATCGGGGATGCGCCAGCGCCGCCAGCGCCACCGCCACCGTTCCCATCGGGCCCCCCCGCATCAGCAGGAGCAGCCTCCTCGCCGTCCTCGCCTTCTTCGGGTCGATAGACCTGATCCCAGCGTATCCAGCGCTCAAGGGTGAGTTCGTTCTCCAGGTCGCTGTACTTGGGGTAGGTCACGCGGATGCGGATCTTCTCGTAGGGCTTGGCGCTTTCCTCTCCGCCGAGGTCCTCGTCCTCATTGGCCTCCAGGTACTCGTCCCGCTCGCGACGCAGGGCCCAGTTGTCGATGGGGCCGTAGGGGTCGACATCCTCCTGTATGGAGAACTGCTGATCGCCCACGGCAAGCTCCCAGTAGAAGGCGGGGTAGTCGTCTTCGGCGTAGCTGCCCGAGAGCAGGGCGCCCTCGTCCAATTCGTCCCAGCGTATGCCCGACTCGATTTCCCCCAGGGTCTTGAGGGCCAGGACGCGGGCCGTCTTCTGGTCTCGAGTGTGTGCCGCGCTCAGCTTGGAGGCCTGCAGGATCTGCAGGGTGGCGGTGAGAGCCATGCCGACCAGGGCGATGGCCAGAGCCGCCTCCACCAGGGTGAACCCACGCTTGTTCGACGTGCAACGCATCAGTCAAAGTCCTCGTCTCTGGCGGGCTCGCGAATGACGACGCCATCGTGCATGCGGATCAACCCGGTCAAGCCCAGAACCTCGATGGTGAAGGCGCTGCCATAGGCCGGCTGGCTGACGATCACCATGTGGTCGGTGGCTGAACCCAGGGCGTCGAAGCGCACGATAACCCGACCCTCGTCGTGGATTTCGCCGCCTGTGTAGACGCTCGCCAGCGCGACGCCATCGCGCATGGGGGTCCAAGGTGAGTAGAAGCGCAGCTCCTCGTCGCTCGGGTCGTCGGTGGTGATGATGCGACCCCCACCGATGCGGTAGGGCGTGGCGATGCGGTAGCGGTCGCCATCGAGGTCGTACTCCATGCGGAACTCCATGCTGCGCGAGATGGCTTCCGTGCGCACCTGCATGAGGTTCGCGGCCAGCTCACGAATGCTCGTGTTCAGTCTTTCGCCCGGCAGGATGGCCTCCATGCTGACGGACACGGTGGTGACCACCAGCCCGATGATGGCCATGACCACCATCAACTCCACAAGGGTGAACCCCCCTCGACGGAACCCCTTGGGCCGTGCCGGGGCCCCTCCGGTGGGGGAGGTCCAGTGGGGCTGTCCCGTTGGCTTGTAGGTGAGGTGATCCATCACTGGTTGAGGACCGGCAAGGCCGCAAGCAGCCCGGCAGTCGGTCACTCTGCTTTCAACATCTCCGAGTCGTAGTCCCTATCTTCGCCCTCTCCACCGGGGGCATTATCCGCACCGTCCGTCCAGATGCGGTACTTGGATCCGCCGAGAGTTTCGAAGCGGTACTCGAACCCCCAGGGGTCCTTGGGCACCGAAGTCTGTTTGATGTAGGTGTTGCCGTTGATGTCCTCTTCAACCAACTCCTCAAGGCCCTCGGGGAGGCGGCCCTGGTTCTGCATGATGTACATCGTGACCGCTTCGTCCAGGGCGCGGATGTCGGCCTTGACCTTGCTGCTGCGGGCCGTTCCCAGGCGCTGGAAGACGTTGGGAGCCACAACGGTGACGAGCAGGCCGATGATCACGATGACGACCATCAATTCGGCGAGAGTGAATCCACCTTGGGTTTTACGCTTGTTCTGTTTCATGGGGATGAAGCCTTCTGGTTCAGATGTTTCCGATCTCAAGGATGGGTTGGATGATGGCGTAGACGATGTAGCCGACCACAACCGCAAGGCAGACGATCATGATGGGCTCAAGCAGGGACGTCAGGCGTTCGGTGACTATGTCAATCTCTTCGTCGTAAGCGGTCGCGATGCGGTCCAGCATCTGCTCCAACTCACCGGATTGTTCGCCCACGGCCACCATATAGCCTACCACGGTGGGGAATGCGCCACTGCTCTTGAGCGGACCGGATATGTCCGTCCCCTCCAGCACGCGCGTGCGAATGAGGCCCGTGGCGTCGGCGATGACCCTGTTGCCCACCACCTTCTCGGTGATTTCGAGGCCCTGGATCACGGGCACGCCGGATTGCAAAAGCGTGGAAAAAGTTCGGGTGAAGCGCCCCACGGCAGCCTTGCGCAGGAGCTCACCGAGGACGGGGACCTTGAGGAGGGCGCGGTCGATGGCGAGCTGTCCGGCAGGGTTGGTCTTGTAGACCCTCTCGATGGTGGCGGACACACCCGCAATCCCCAGGAAGACCACCCACCAGTAGGCCTGGAAGAAGTCCGAGACGTTGACCAACAGCTGGGTCGCAGCGGGTAGGGCCTTGCCCTGGTCCAGGAGCATGCCCGTGATCTCCGGGACCACCTTGGTCATGAGTACGGTCACCACCAAAAAGCCCAGGCTGACCATCATGGTGGGATACAGGAGAGCTCCGGTGATTTTGCGCCGCAGGGCACGCTGGGCTTGCATGTAGTCCGCGATGCGGGAGAGGACGATATCAAGGTTTCCCGCTGCCTGGCCCGCCTGCACCATGTTGATGTACAGGTCGCTGAACCAGCCGGGGTGCTGGCCAAGGGCATCCGCGAAGCTCATGCCTTGCTGGATGCTCTCGCGGATCTGCCGGAACATGGTCTCCAACTGTCGGTTCTCAGCCTGATCCACGATGGCGTTGAGCGCCTCGTTGAGTGCGATGCCCGAGCCGATCAGCGTCGCCAGCTGGCGGGTGACGCCACCTATGATCTCGCTCTCACGGGGACCCGGCCCCCGCCCACTCTTACGCTTCTCAGAGAGACGGGCCAGGAAGCCTGGACCCTTTTCTCCCTTCTTGGTCTTCCTGACCCGCTTGCCCCCGCGCGTCTCGGTGAGCTGCGTGACTAGGAGGTCATTCTTGCGCAGCTTGGATCTGGCGTCCCTCTCCGTGTCGGCATCGATGATGCCCGACTTCGTCTTGCCGCCTGAAGCGAAGGCCTTGTATTCGTAGATGGGCATTGTTCTGGGAAGCGGCGAGCAAGCCGGAGTCGATCTGAAGGGCTACTCCACGTCCAGTTGGGTGACCCGCAACACTTCGTCGGGTGTCGTCACTCCTGCGCAGATCTTGTCGCGCCCATCAGCCCGCAGGCTGATCATGCCACGCTGGGCTGCGGAGATCTTGATTTCGCTGGCGGTGGCACCGCCCATGACCTGGGTACGCAGGTCCTGATCCACGGGCAGGAACTCGTAGATTGCCGTCCGTCCCGAGTAGCCCGAGTGGAAGCACTCGTCGCAGCCGCGTCCCACGGCCACGGTGCCATTCAGTTGCGAGGCGTTCAGTCCAACCTTCTGCAGTTTCGCTTCCCACTCCTCGTCGATGGGGTCATCCTCCTTGCAGTGCTTGCAAACTGTCCGGACCAGACGCTGGGCGATGATCAGGACCAGGGAGCTGGCGACGAGATAGGGCTCGACGCCTTGATCGATCATGCGCGTGATGGTGGAGGGCGCATCGTTGGTGTGCACGGTCGAGAAGACCAGGTGCCCGGTGAGGGCTGCGCGGATGGCCACCTCGGCGGTTTCCAGGTCCCGGATCTCGCCCACCATCATCACGTCCGGATCCTGGCGTAGGAACGAGCGTAGGCCGGCGGCGAAGGTCAGGCCCTTCTTGGTGTTGACCTGCACCTGGCTGATGCCAGCCAGGGAGTACTCCACCGGATCCTCGATGGTCAGCACGTTCTTCTGGGTCGTGTCGATCTCCGACATGGAGGCATACAGAGTCGTGGTCTTGCCCGATCCCGTCGGCCCGGTAACCAGGATGATCCCGTGGTTGTAGGAGAGGTACTCGCGAATGATGGCGCGGTTGTCTTTGGACAGTCCGATCTCTTCTAGGCGGTAGAGCTTGGCCGTCTTGTCCAGCAGGCGCATCACGATGCGCTCGCCGTGGGTGGTCGGGATGGAACTAATACGCACGTCGACCTCGCCGTCCCCGATGCGAATGGTGGCACGGCCATCTTGGGGCAAGCGGCGCTCGGCGATGTCCATCTTGCCCATCACCTTGACGCGCGAGATCATCGCGTCCTGCACCTTGCGCGGGATCGGATCCATGTCATACAGGATCCCGTCGATGCGAAAGCGCACCTGCATACGGTCCGGGAAGCACTGGAAGTGGACGTCGGAGGCGCGCAGCTTCAGGGCCTGGAACAAGATGGTGTTGACCAGCTTGATGATGGGCGCCTTGTTGGAGACGTCGAGCACGTCCTCGGCTTCTTCTATCTCGGCCGCCATAGACTGGATGTCGGCGTCTTCGGCGACCGCGTCCAGGGCCTCGTCGACCCCGTCCGCCTTGTGTCGGTAGGCGCGCGCGATCAGGCTCGTGATCTCGAGCCGCGGGGCCAGGACTGCATCCACCTCCATGCCAAGCATGGCCGCCAGGTCGTCCATGGGGTGGGGGTCGAGGGGCTTGCACGTGGCCACGCGCAGGATTCCATCGTCTCCCGGCTCAAGAGCCACCAGGTTGTAGTTGCGCGCGAAGTGAACCGGGACCCGGTCCACGAAGTCCGAGGGGACCTTCGTGCCTTCGAGCACCTCGCGGAACTCGTATCCCAGGTGTTTGGCGTAGACCTGCAGGACCAGGTCCTCGGCCAGGTAGTTCTTGGTCAGGACCACCTGATCCAGGGACTCGCCCGTGGTTGCGGCCAGGGTGCGACACTCGTCCAGCCGCCCCTTCTCCAATCCCGCTTCGACAAGCAGGTCACCTAGACTAACCATTGTCTGCTGCTCCATCGCCAGAACCATCACCACCGGCGTCACTGTCTGCGGCACCCTCCGAGCCCTGCTTGAGCAGCTCGCGTGCTCGCTCGGGGTCGAGGCCGAGCTCCGCGGGTGAAACTTCCACGCCGCGCACGGGTGCCGAGTAGAGGGGGACGTCGAACCCGGACAGGTCCAGGTCGTTGCCGTCAGGCCCGAAGTGGGGGTCGATCTGGCGCAGGCGCTCGAACCCGATGGTGTTGGCGGCCTCGAGCTTCTTGCGGTAGGAGATCTCCGCAAGGTCCGCGAAGGCCACGTCCTTGAGGATGTGTGGCGTCACGAAGAAGTACAGCGCGGTGCGGTTCACCGTGGAAGCCTTGTTCTCGAAGAGGAACCCGATGATGGGCAAGTCTCCCAGGAAGGGCACCTGTGTCTCGGTGACGTTGGTGTTGTCCACAATGATGCCGCCGATCACCATCGTGTCCCCATCAGGCACGTTGACGGAGGTTTCAATGGTGCGGGTCACGCGGGCCGGGGGAACCGGTCCACCAACGGCTCCGATGAAGGTCGACACTTCGAGGGAGATGCCCAGGCGCAGGTAGCGCGAGGCGCTGATCGAGGGCGAGATCTGCATGGTGATACCCGCCGACTCGTAGTTCGCGAAGTTCTCCTGGGTTTGGCCACCGATTCCGCCCGAGGCGGTGATCGTGGTGGTCGGCTGCTCATCGAGCGTTGTGACGGTCGCGTTGCCGTTGTTGTTGACCAAGACGGAGGGCACGTTGAGCACGTTGGAGTTGCGCTTCTCCTCCAGCAGGTTCAGCAGGACTGGCATGGAGAAGTCGTCTCCGTCCAGGATGCCAGCGGTCATGCCATTGATAGAGTTGGGAACCTTCGTGTCGGGGATGCCATCGTTGTCCGTATCGGCCAGGGTGGAGAGACCGAAGTTGGTCAGCCCGAATCCCCCGTTTTCGCCCACGCCGGGGATGTCGGCTAGCCCCAACTCCACTCCGATGTTCAGGATGTCGCGACCGGAGAGCTCGACGAGCGCCGTCTCGATCAGGACCTGGTCCTGACGTTGATCCAGACGTTTGATGAGCGTTATCAGCTCCTCGTAGCGCGACCTGCTGGCCGCGATCAACAGCGAGTTGGTCTGCACGTCTTCCACCACGACAAACTCCGCGGCGCCCGATCCGCTCCGGTTCTGGTTCTGGTTCTGGGCACCTCTTGCCTGATCCATGCGGGCGGCGTCCTGCAGGAACTTGTTCAGGGTCTCCGCCGTCTCCAGGGCGGAGACGTTCTCCAGGGGGTACACGTGATAGGTGCGCTCGCGCTCGACGATATCGACGTCCAGGCGCGCGATGAGGTCCTTGATGGAGGGCATGTCCTCGGGCATGGCCATCACCAGGAGGGAGTTCGTGCGCGGGTTGACCATGATCTTGGCCTCGGTCTGGCCACGTTGGAGCTGGCCCGTAGCACCCTGTGCGGGCTGTTGACCTCGGGCGTTGCTCTGAGCGGCCCGGCGCGAGGCCTCGAGGAGTTCCTCGATGGTGCTGGCGATCTCGTCGGCGGCCGCATACTCCAGGGGAATGACTTCGAACTGGGGCACGATGGGATCGACCTTCGAAGCGTTGTCCACAATGGTCAGCATGCGCGCAAGGGAGACCACGTTCGATCCGAACCCCATGAGTACGACGGAGTTCGTGTTGCCCGCGGGCAACATCGATTGGGTGTTGGGATCGGGAAACATCTGGCGCAAGGACGTCGTGACCTGCCGTATGTCCGTGTTGGGCAGGTGGATGACGGAGGTGATCAGCGTGGCCGGCTGGTTCTCGTATTCGTGGAGGTCCTCGGGGTCGACGTAGGTGCTGGCCGACTTGATGGTGCTGCGGGCTCCGGTGTCCAGGCTCGTGATCTCGATCACCGAGATCGGTTCGGGCCCGACCTGCGTGCAGACGAAGTTGTTGATGACGAGGAGGATCTGGAAGAAGTTGTAGAAGTCCTTCTTCGGGACCTTCTTGGACCCGATCAGGAGCACCTTGGCGTTGGCCAGGTAGCCCTGGGTCTCCGTGTCGTAGGTGAACGTGATGCCGGTGACGCTCTGGCAGGTCTGGACGAAGTTCTCCAGCGTCATGCCTTCACCCTTGTCCTTCCCACCCGTGGCAAAGGTCAGCAAGTAGTTGTCGGCGTCCAGCACTTGGATGGGCGGCGTGGGGGCATCGTCTTGGACGAGAGCTGGGCCCCGAAGAAAACCTGCGGAGGCAGCCAAGGGAGCCACCAGCGCGGGTGCTGGAGTGGCGGCTGGGAGGATCAGCGGGAGGGCAAGGAGGGTGGCGATCATCTTGGTTTCTCTGGCAGCCCGAGCGGGGTAGGGGGGAGGCGGCTCGGAAGTAGGAATGGAGGCTCTATCTCGTTGTGTCTGCGGCAGTTAGGGCCCACCCAGTCGGTTCCGGGCGGCACTCTAGGCACCGTGGGGGCCCAAGTCAAACCGAGGCTGGCAGTCTGGTATGCAGTAGGAGACGCTCCAGAAGTCGGGGTCTTCCCGCCCAGAGGTGATTCCTGCCCTGGGGCAGGGAGACCTTCCCCATGGCCCCTGGTGCCGGTCGGGAGCCGAAAGCACTAGTGCGCCAAACCCCGACCGGGCTATCCTTGCGCGCCCATGCTCCTCGCAGAACTCTTTGAGGCACAGGATCTCCTGGTGCACTTCGACCCCACTGACAAGTGGGAGGCGATCCATAACCTCGTCCAGTATCTGGTGAGTGCCGGCAAGCTCGACGAGTCCCAGTCCGAGGCCGTCCTCGAGGCCGTCCTCTCGCGCGAGCGCTCCATGTCCACGGGCATGGAGAACGGCATCGCCATCCCGCACGCCGCCGTGGACGAATTGGATTCCGTGTTGGCGTGCATGGGGGTCGTGACCCGGGAAGAGGGTCTGGCATTCGAGAGCATCGATGGGCAGCCCGCTCGCCTCGTGGTCATGCTTGTGATCCCCCGCGCGCAGAAGCTCCTGCACATCCGCACCCTTGCCGACGTGGCACGCGTCTTGTCCAAGGAGGACGTGCGCGGTGCTCTGCTTGGGGCAGCCGATCAACAGGCGGCTCATCAGGTGCTCGTGCAGAGCGGAGGCTGAGCTCGTCTTGGTCGATTCGACCCGGGGTGCCTGCATGGTGGCTGACGCCCGATGACTCGCATCGATCGCAAACCGCTCCTGCTGCTGTCCGCCGCGCTTGCGGGCGCGGGCGGGTTGGCTGGAGAGAGTCTCTTGATTGCTTCCTTAGGCCTGCTGGTGGGGCAAGGTCGTGCCGCGGCTTTGGGCTTGTGTCTGTGGATCGCCGGTTGGGCGTTGGGTGCATGGATCGCCGGTCGCTCGCCCGCGCACCGAGCGCCTTTCTGGCTTGTGGGTGCGGGCATCCTGGCCGGCGTGGGAATTCCCTTGGCCTTCACGGGCTTGCACCTATGTGCGGGAGGCGCGTTGCCCCCCGCGTTGTGGGGTGTGGCGGGTAGCGTGTTGATCCTGTCGGCCGCGTTGCCTCAAGGTGCGTTTCTTCCACTCCTTGCTCGCAGCTGGTCGACACGGGGCGGTGGAGCACGCGACGTCTCCTGGCTTTTCGCGGCCAACCTGGCTGCAGCAGTCGCGGCCGCTCGCTATGTCGGCTTTGATCTGGCCGCCAGCCACTCCCGGACGACCGCTGCCCTGTGCGCCGGAGGCCTCTCTCTGATCGCGGGTGCTCTGGGATATCTCGGTGCGGGCCGCGCCGCCTCGACGGGATCCACTCCAGCGGGAGGGTCCACCATTCCCCTGCGAATTGGCTGTGTGGCGGCCCTCGTCACCGCCTGGCTGGCGGGCATCGAGTGGGCCGGATTCCGCCTGGGCGCGGTCTGGCTCGGTGGGTTGCAGCCGGCCGTGACCGCGGTCCTGTGTGGGTCCCTCGCCGCACTGGCCCTAGGAGCCGCGATCCTGCCCCGCTTCCTGCCGCACGACGCCCGGGCTCCCCTGGCACTCCTGCCCCTGGCCTCCCTGGGCTCCGCCTGGCTCCTGTGCCCGTGGAGCACGACGGGATTCGAGCGGGGATGGATGGACAGTCTGGCCGCCCTGGTCCTCCTGGGCCCTGCTCTCCTCCCCCTGGGGGCCGTGATCCCGACCCTGCACCGCTCGCTCGCCGGGGGCGAGAGTGGTCGCCGCCTGGGAGACCTGCTCCTGCACGAGGCCTGGGGAGCGTTGCTCGGAGTGCCGCTTCTGCACTGGGCTCTGCTTCCCTCTCTGGGGACGGCGGCTTCCCTGGGCGTTCTGGGCGCCCTGGCTCTGCCCACCTGCTTGCTCCTGAATGAGACTTCCCGCTCGGCAAGGGGCATGGTGAGTGCCGTGGCTCTGGCCGTTCTGGCTTGGGGCTTGCTGGCCCCCGAACCCGTGCTCGCCTCGAAGGCGCTCTCGAATCCGGCCTTCAAGGTCCTCTCCTTTGCGGAGGACGAGCACTTTGCGGTGAGTGTGGTGGATGACGGAGTGCGGGCGGAGCGCACCCTGCTTACGGACGACTTTCGCGCCACGGCGGTGGGGGACGACTACCTCTACATGCGTGTGCTCGGTCACCTGCCGCTGCTCTTGCACCCCCGCCCCGAGCGCGTGGCCGTGCTGGCTTTTGGTACCGGCACTACGGCTGGCGCCGTCTCTGTGCACCCCGTGGTGCAGCGCATCGACCTGCTTGAGATATCTTCGGCCGTGATCGAGGCAGCACCGTTCTTTGAAGAGGTCAATCGCGGCGTGGCGGCGGAAGGGCTGCCGGGCCTCCTCGATCCAGATGATGGGAATGGTCGGGTCGTCCTGCACCTGGACGATGGTCGTCGCACCCTTCTGCTCGCGGACCATGGGTGGGACGTCATCACCATGGAGCCGCTCCTGCCGGACTCGCCTTTTGCCGTACACCTCTACACGCCAGAGTTCTACGCCATCGCGCGCCAGGCCCTGGCGCCGAGCGGTCTACTCTGTCAGTGGGTGCCGCCCCACGCTCTGGCGCCCGCGACCTTCGACGCCGTTCTCGGTGCATTCTGCGAGTCGTTTCCGTGGAGTGGTGTTTTCCTGTTTGGCACCCAGGTCGTCCTGCTCGGGTCCGACACCGAGCCCGCGTTGGACCCGGCGCGCTTTCCCGAGGCAGCCAGTCAGCTTCACGACGTGCTGGTCCCACTGGGGCTTGAGAACCCTGCAGGAGTTCTGGCTCGCTATGTCACCGGGGGGGCCGGCTGGCCCGAGGTGGCCCGGCCCCTAACCGATCGGGATCCCTGGATCGTGTATCGCAGGCAGCGTACGGGTGCTCAGTACCTCGCCGACCTGCCCACCAACCTGGCCCGGCTGCGGAATCTCGAGGAGCTGCCGCCCAGTGCATGGCTGGTGGCGGACGCCGGAGCCGCGGGCCTGGAGCGCTTGGAGCAGGTGCGCACCCTGCACCACGCGCGCGAAGCCTGGCGGCGCTGGGACCTGGAGCGCCGTGGCCTCTCCGCCCCGGGCGAGGGCCCGGGGGCTGCGCTGGAGGTCTGGCTTGCCCGGCTCGAGAAAGGGGACGATCCGGAGGTGCAGCAATTCCGGCGCCAGGTGAAGTTTGATGCCATGCGGACCGGGGGCGTGGCGGATATCGCGGCGGGCCGCCACTCCGCGGCCCTGGCTAAGCTGACCACGGCCATTGAGTTGAGGCCCGAGCGCGCCGATCTACACCTGTTCATGGCACTGGTGGCTCAACGCCTGGGGAGTGCCGAGCTTGCCCTGCGCGCCTGGGAGAGAGCCCTCGGACTCTGCCCTCGGATCCTGGAGACACCCCAGGGCCAGAAGGCTCAGCAGTTGGGCCTGCGGTTCCCTTCTCTGGCGGCCTCGGCGCAGAGGTAAGGGCACGCGCCCCTACACCCACTCCTGCATGCGTTCACGCAGGCAGGCCTCGATCTTCTCCGCGCACGCTGCGTAGACCGCTCGCCCGCCGCCGATAGGATCGGGGATGTCCTCTCCATGGGGATCGAGAAGCTGGGCCTTCTGAGAGGTTCGCTCGCTCAACAGGTTGCGATGATCGCGGGTGAGGCAGTAGATGCGATCGGACTGTTGCAGCAGGGTCTCGTCTGCGGGCTGCGAGCGGTGATCGCTGAGGTCGATGGAGCGCGGCTTCAAGAGTTCGACCGCTTCGTGGGACGCGGGACTGCCGGGCCCCGCGAAGACTCCCGCGGATTGCACTTCAAAACCGAACCGTGACAGGTCGGATGATCCGAGGCGCTCCGCGAGCAAGGCACGTGCGAGCCCTTCAGCCATGGGGCTGCGGCAGGTGTTGCCCGTGCAGACGAACAACAGGCGCAACCCGGCGGCTCGGCGCAGGTCTTCGGCATTCAGGCATCCCTCCCGGAGCAGGTCGAACCGGTCGGGTCCCAAGCGTAGAACGCTGGAGCCCATGGCCAGGGGTGAGGGGCCGCCATCCAGGACGCAGTTCACCTGATCCTCAAACCGGCTCGCGACGGTTCCGGCATCGGTGAGGGGCTCCTCCCCGCTTCCGTTGGCGCTACTGGCCACCACGGGAAATGGGAGGCCGTCCAGCAGGGCGCGCGTGCCCCCGTGGGCGGGAACCCTGATGCCCAGCCACCCATCCTGGGCTACCGCCTCCAGGCCTTTGGGGATATGGGGAAGGACGAGGGTCAGGGGACCCGGCCAATAGCGCTCGGTCAGACGCCGCACCAGGGCACCCAAGGGGACCTCTCCTTCCAGGGGGCGTTCCCCCGAGCCGGCGTGCCATGTGAAGGGCGCCTCGGGTGAGCGCCCTTTGACGGTCCGCAGTCGCTCGATGGCGTCCGGGTCATCTCCCCGAGCCGCGAGTCCGTAGACCGTCTCCGTGGGGATCGCCACTAGCTCGCCCGCCGAGAGCGCCTCCTGGACTCGTTGGACAAGCTCCTGCGGCAGATCGCCGGGGCTTTCCGCATCGGGCAGTGGAAGGATGGGGGGCAGGGCCATGGGTGGGGGCGTCAGGGCCTCGAGACATTGGTAGCCTATCGCCTCGTGGCCCGGCCCCCAACGGGCGGGGCGCAATCCCATGGACGAACACCAGAGCGAGAGCGTGATTCCCGAGGAAGAGGACCTCTTGACCCACCTGGCAAGAGGGCTTGCCCACGAGATCAAGAACCCCCTGTCGACCATGGCCATGAACCTCACCCTGCTTGAGGAGGACTGGTCCGGGGCGCGCGGTGAAGAACCGCCCACTCCCGACCCCCGCGAGCGTCGCAGCCTCAAGCGTCTGGCCACCCTGCAGCGCGAGGTCGTTCGCCTTGAGGGCATCCTGGACGACTTCCTGCGTTTTGCGCGCGGGGGCGAGATCAACCGGGCACCTGCCGACCTGCTGGCCCTCGTGCGAGAGGTGATCGAGTTTCAGGAGCCTGAGCACGAGGCCCACGACATCCGCGTTCACACCAACCTGCCAACTAATCTGCCACTGGCCATGCTCGACGAAGGGGCCTTCCGTCAGGCGTTGATCAACCTGATGGTCAACGCGCGCCAGGCCATGCATGGAGGCGGCGAGTTGATCGTGGACATCGCGCGCCAGGGACGCTGGGTGGATCTCTCACTCACCGACACCGGGGTGGGAATGGATGAAGATGAGCGCGCGCGCTGCTTCAGCCTGTACTGGTCGACCAAGCGCGGGGGTACGGGGCTGGGCCTCGCCACGGTGCAGCGTATCGTGTCCGAGCACGAGGGCACCATCCAGCTCGTCTCGGAGAAGGGGCGCGGCACGCGTTTCACGATTCGCCTCCCCCTGCTCGTGGAGTTGACCCGCTCCGACGGGGGCTCTGGAGAGGCCCCGAAATAGAGCACACCCTTGCCCTAATCACACACGGACTCATGACCGAAGAAGCCCCCATTCGCATCCTGATCGTCGACGACGATCAGGATCACGCCGAGACCCTTGCCGATGCCCTCCAGATGGGGGGGTACCGCTGCAAGGCCGTGCACTCCGGACAGGCGGGGATTGAAGCCCTGGCCAAGGAGCACTGGGACGTGGTGCTGACCGACCTCGTCATGGCCGACCGCTCCGGACTGGAGGTCTTGAAGGAGTCCCAGACTCTGGCGCCGGATGCGGCGGTGCTGATGCTGACCGGCCACGCCTCGTGGGAAACGGCCCGTGACGCCATGCAGCAGGGGGCAGAGACCTATCTGGCCAAGCCGATCAACCTTGTGGAGCTGCGCACCATTCTCGAAAAAGTGATCGAGAAGATCCGCCTGCGCCGGGACAATCTGGAGCTTCAGCGTCGGAACATTGACCTGCAGCGCCAGATTGACAAGCGCTTTGGGTTCGAAGGGATCCTGGGCAACTCGGCGCCCATGCAGCGCGTCTTCGAGATTCTCGCCCAGGTCTCGCCTTCCAATGCGACCGTCCTGATCCTTGGTGAAAGTGGAACCGGCAAGGAGCTCGTCGCGCGTGCTGTGCACCAGAATTCTCCTCGTAGCACCGGCAATTTTGTCGCCGTGAATTGCGCCGCCCTATCTGAGGGGCTGATCGAGTCCGAGCTGTTCGGCCACGTCAAAGGGGCCTTCACCGGTGCCATCGGCGAGAAGAAGGGGCAGGTAGCCCATGCCGATGGAGGAACGCTCTTTCTGGACGAGGTGGGCGACATGCCCTTGGCCACCCAGGCCAAGCTGCTGCGCGTGTTGGAAGAGCGCGAGGTGACCAAGGTCGGGGGGCACGATCCCGAGAAGGTGGACATCCGTCTCGTGGCTGCGACCAACAGGGACCTGCCGGCCATGGTTGAAGCGAGTGAATTTCGCCAGGATCTCCTGTTCCGCTTGCAGGTAGTGACCCTCGAGCTCCCGCCCTTGCGTGATCGACCGGGCGACCTGCCCCTGCTGCTTGATCACTTCGTCTCCGAGCTGTCGGAACAGCACGGTCGGACGATCACCGGCATGAGCCCGGAGGCGCGCGCGGTGTTGAGCCGCTACCCATGGCCGGGAAACGTACGTGAGCTGCGTAACGCCGTTGAGAACATGGTCTTGCTGTGTCGTGACGGTTCGATCGGCTTGGAGGATCTGCCCGTGGGCGTGCGCGGTGGGGATGATCAGGCGTCCGGCGGAAGCGTGGTCTTGGCGGGGCGCTCCTTGCAGGAGGTCGAGAAGGAGCTGATCCGGGTCAACCTGGACCTGATGGACGGCAACAGGGCCCAGGCGGCGGAGGTGCTTGGCATCGGTGAGCGCACCTTGTATCGCAAGCTCAAGGAGTACGGGCTCTAGGGCTTCCGAAGCGCTGCCATTTGGGCAGGTTGGAAAGGGGGCGTCAGGCGGGGCTGCCAATTTGGCGCACCGACTCCCGGGTCCGTGGCTTGTAATGTTCTCTAAAGCGTGCATGGAAAACAACTTACGTCAGTCCTGTACCCGTGGCACGGCGTTTGTTCTTAGGGGACCGTCTCCCTGGGACACCCCTGGGGCCCCCTGCATTCTGAAGACGAGGACATCCGCGTGAGCAAGAGCAAGATCATCGGCATCGACCTGGGCACCACCAACTCCGTCGTGGCGGTCATGGAGGGCGGCGAGCCCATCGTGATTACCAATCTCGAGGGAGCACGCACCACCCCTTCGGTGGTGGCCTTCACCGGCGACGGTGCGCGCCTCGTGGGAGCCCCCGCCAAGCGCCAGGCCGTCACCAACCCCACCAACACCATCGCGTCCATCAAGCGTTTCATGGGTCGCCGCCACCACGAGGTGGACGACGAGGAGCGCATGGTGGCCTACGAGCTGACCGGTAGCCCTGATGATTTGGTCAAGGTGTCCATCAATGGCAAGGACTACTCCGCGCCCGAGATCAGCGCCATGGTTCTCACCAACCTCAAGGAGGCCGCGGAGGCCTACCTGGGCGAGAGCGTGGACCGCGCCGTGATCACGGTGCCCGCCTACTTCAACGACTCCCAGCGCCAGGCCACCAAGGACGCCGGCGCCATCGCGGGCCTGACCGTGGAGCGCATCATCAACGAGCCCACCGCGGCTACCTTGGCCTACGGACTGGATAAGGGCAAAGAAGGCCGCATCGCCGTCTATGACTTCGGTGGGGGCACCTTCGACGTGTCCGTGTTGGAGATCGGTGATGGGGTCTTCGAAGTCCTCGCCACCAACGGCGACACGCACCTGGGCGGTGACGACCTGGACGAGGTCCTGATCCGCTACGTGGCCGACACTTTCAAGAGCGAGAGTGGCATCGACGTGCGCGAGGATCCCATGGCCCTGCAGCGCCTGAAAGAGGCCTGCGAGAAGGCCAAGATCGAGCTCAGTAGCGGCACGACCACTGACGTCAACCTGCCCTTCATCACCGCCGACGCCTCGGGTCCCAAGCACCTGCAGGTGGCCGTCAGCCGTCAGAAATTCGAGTCCCTGATCGAGCCCCTGGTGGAGCGTAGCATCGAGCCCTGCCGCAAGGCCCTGGCCGACGCCGGCATCGATCCCAAGGAGATCGACGAGGAGCTGCTGGTGGGCGGTTCCACGCGCGTGCCCCTGGTGCAGGAGAAGGTCAAGGCCTTCTTCGGCGCCGAGCCCAACAAGGGCGTCAACCCCGACGAGGTGGTGGGCCTGGGTGCCGCCATCCAGGGCGGGATCCTGGCCGGCGACGTGGACGACGTGGTCCTGCTGGACGTCACGCCCCTCTCCCTGGGCATCGAGACCCTGGGCGGTGTGATGACCAAGCTCGTGGAGCGCAACACAACGGTGCCCACCTCCAAGAGCCAGGTCTTCTCCACGGCCGCCGACAGCCAGCCCTCCGTGGACATCAAGGTCTTCCAGGGCGAGCGCGAGTTCGCCAAGGACAACCGTCTGCTCGACAACTTCCAGTTGAGCGACATTCCCCCCGCCCCGCGCGGCACGCCCCAGATCGAGGTCTCCTTCGACATCGACTCCAACGGCATCCTGCAAGTGAAGGCGGTGGACAAAGGGACGGGCAAGGAGCACTCGGTGCGCATCGACGGCTCTTCGGGCCTGTCCGAGGACGAGGTCGAGCGCATGCGCAAGGAAGCCGACGCCCACGCCGAAGAGGACAAGAAGCGCCGCGCCCTGGTGGACCTGAAGAACCAGACGGAGCACATGATCCACGAGACGGAGAAGCAACTCGAGGAGCACAAGGACAAGCTCTCTGAGGAGGACGTCGCCGCGATCACCAGTGCCAAGGACGAGCTGGCCGAGGCCGCCAAGGGTGACGACAGCGAGAAGATCGAGGCCGCCCTCAAGACCTTCCAGGAGAAAGCCCAGAAGTTGGGTGAGGTGATCTACGCCGAAGCTCAGAAGGAGCAGGAAGCCGCCGCCGGCCCCGAGGCCGGCCCCGCTGAGCCGGGCGATGGTTCCTCCGACGACGAGCCCATCGACGCGGACTTCGAAGTCAAGAACTGAGCGGATCTGGCGTGGCCCGAGGGTCACGAGGTCATTCACGCGAGCCCGACGTGCCCATGCGGCAGGTCGGGCTTGCTGCATTCGGTGCCGACGACTACTCCGTGGGCTGCGGCAACCGACGGGCAATCAGAAGCGGAACCACGATGACGGCCGCCGCCAGGGGGTAGGGCACCTGATTGCCGAGTTTCCAATACACCAGGCCCCCCAGGATGGGGCCCAGGGCCCGTGCCAGGGAGCCCATGGAGCGGAAGATGCCCATGGCCATTCCCTGGCGCTCGGCAGGGCAGTAGCGCGAGACCAAAGCCGAGAGGCTGGGCATGACCGCCGCGCTGCCCGCCGCAAGAAGGCCCAGCCCCACGTACAGAAGTAGCACCGATTGGGCCAGGCCCACGATGACAAGGGCGGGGATGGTCAGAGCCATGCCCAGGGTGTTGAGGCGCACTTCGCCCAGGCGCGGTACCAGACGGCGCACCAATCCGCCTTGGACCAGGGCCATGGTGAGGCCGATGAATACGAACATCTTGGCGATGTCCATGGGCCCGAATCTGAAGCGCTCGGCTACCAGGAAGGGCAGGGTGAACTCCATGGCGGCGAAGGCCACCGAGTAGAGGAAGTAGGAACGGTTGGCCCCGCGCACACCGGGCAGGTCCAGTTGTTTCAGGGCGGCGAAGGGCCGCAGGGTGCGTTCGCCCGCCTCTTTCCCACGCTTCTCAACGGGATGGGTCTCGGGGAACAGGCGTGCGGCCAGACCGAGGTTGATCAGGGACAGCACGAGGGCCACGGCGGCGCAGCCGCTGAAGGGATTGAGTCCCCATGCGCCACCCCCGTAGCGAAACCACAGCTCGGACCATTCCGCTAAGAGCCCCCCGATGGCGGGTCCGACCACAAAGCCCAGACCGATGCCCGCGCCCAACATGCCCATTCCCTTGGCCCGGTCGGGCCCCGTGTGGGTGTCGGCAATGGCGGCGGACACCGTGCTGATGTTGCCCGCCATGATGCCGCCTACCGCCCGCGCCAGGACCAGCAGGGCGAAGGAACCCGCGAAGATCCAGCCCACATAGGAGAGGGCCGTGCCCGCCAAGGTCCAGAGCAGAATCGTGCGCCGCCCGCGGCGATCCGAGGCGGCGCCCCACAGGGGCGCCGACACAAACTGCAGCACCGAGTAGAGCGAGCCCAGCAACCCCCCGAAGAGAGTCGTCACGGCCCAGTCGCTCTCCGCCAGGACCAGCAGGGCTGCCCGCACACGGCCAACACTGCCATCGGGCCCCTCCAACTCTAGGTAGTACTCGAGCAGTCCGGGGAAGAGGGGGAAGATGATCGAGAACCCGACCATGTCCAGGAACACGGTCAGGAAGGCGACGAGCAGGATCGATTTGCGCTGGGTCATGGGAGGCAGGTTGTACGCTTCCGATCGGGCGGGGAACAGGATCCGGGCCGAGAGGCCCACCTTTGCCCCGCACTCACTAGCCTGTGGGTGTGGAACCGCGCAGCGTCCAAGTTCTGGTGACCCCCCTGTCCGGGGAACTCAGCGTGCCCGATTGGCTGCGCGTCCTGGACGGGCGGCCCGGGCTGGTGGCGCTGGATAGTGCCGCGGGCAGCCCTCGGGGCTTCTCCCTGGTGGCCTTCGATCCCCTGTCGACTGCACCGCCGCAGGACCTCGATGACCTGAAGACGCAGGTCCACTCGCTGCTGCCCATGGACGGCGTCCCCGGTCCATTCCAGGGTGGGTTCATCGGCGCGCTTACCTATGACCTGGGCGTGTTCGGGGATCCACTTGAGCTACCGAGGGATCCCTGGGGGACCGCGCCCATCGTGGGCGGCCTGTACACGGACTTCATCGTGTTCGATCACGTGCAAGAGCAGAGCTGGCTCGTGCTCGGAGACGTTGAAGGGGGGGAGCGTCCCGAGCGTTCGCAGCGGCTCTCCGATGTCAAGGCGTCGATGGCCTCGGTGCCTGGCGTCGGGCCGGCCTGCGGGGTGGGGGAGCTCGTCCGTCACTGCCCGCCCAAGGAGCACAGACGACGGATCGAAGCCGCGCGCTCCCTGATTGCCGAGGGGGAGTTCTACCAGGCCAACCTCGCTCACCGCTTCACGCGGCGGACGCGGGGGAAGCCCGTCGACCTGTACCTTGCTCTGCGCGCGGTGAACCCTGCGCCCTACATGGGCTACCTCGCTTGGGATGGACGGGATGGGTCGCGGCAGGCGGTCCTCTCAGCTTCCCCCGAACTCCTGCTGGAGTGCAGCGGCCAAGAAGTTCGCACGCGGCCCATCAAGGGCACTGTCGGGCGGGGGTCCGATGACGAGCTGGACAAGGAGCTGGCGCAGTCTCTGCTGGCGAGCGCCAAGGATCGTGCGGAGTTGGCCATGATCGTCGACCTGGAGCGCAACGACCTCTCTCGGGTGTGTGTGCCGGGAAGCGTGCGCGTACCGGAGTTCCCGATCCTGGAGAGCTATCCGGCCGTGCATCACCTGGTGGCCGACGTGTGCGGGACGCTGCGTCCCGGACTGGATGGGCTCGACGCGCTGGCCGCACTATTTCCGGGGGGCTCGATCACGGGCGCTCCCAAGCTGCGCAGCATGGAAGCCATCGCGGAACTGGAGGGTGAGGGCCGGGGCGTATTCTGTGGTTCCATGGGGTTCCTTGATGCACGCGGCCACGCGCGCTTCAACATCCTCATCCGCACCCTGCGCTGGCGCGCCGGAGAAGCTTCGGATTCAGATGGCGAGGTGTCTTTCCACGTGGGCGGTGGGATCACCTGGTCCTCAGAGGCCGAGCGCGAGGAGCAGGAGACCCTTGAGAAGGGGGCCGCCCTGGTGGCCGCCCTGGGGCAGACCGATGCGACTTTCGGGCACCTGCGCCCCGCTGGGGCCCCCACGCGGTAAGCCCTCTGTAGATGGAGTGCTGTACCCGTGAAACCCGCCCGCTGCGGCCCACTTGAATAGGGGCTGTTGCCTCCATCGGCTCGCACCTAAGGTAGCCGGGGCCGGAGGTGCTAGGCTGCTTCCGGAAACCACTCTTCTCACGACCACTCTATCCATGATCTGCACCCTGTTGCTCTGCTTCGCAAGCCAGCCCTTGGCCAGCATTTCCACCCCGATATCTGCTCCCGGCTTCCTGGGGCGTCTCGTCCAGGACGATGAAGACGAGAAGCCCGACAAGCGCCCTGAGGTGAAGGAGATCCTTGGGCGCCTCAAGGACCACGCCACCGCGCGTCTAGGCAAGGAAGACACCGAGGCCGTGGCTGTGGTGGACGAGCTGTTGGCGGAGTTCCCCAAGAGCGGGCTGAAGGACCGGGCCTCCATCGCCAAGGGCCTCTCCGATTGCTTTAAGCAGAAACGACCTGAGAAGGACGGCGTGTTCCCGAACAAGCTCTTCATCGCCTCCGCCGTCGCCATGGGGCACATGGGTCCGGAGAGCGCCAAGCTGCTTCAGGGTTGGATCGGGCACAAGACCCATCGCAAGGACCTGACCCTCCAGCGGCAGCTAATCCTGGCCCTGGGAAAGACCAAGGACGTCAAGTCCGTCAAGACCCTGACGGACCTGATCACGGACAAGGACCCCCCGATCCAAGGCGCCGCGGCTGAAGCTCTGGGCAACTTCGTGCACCTCAAGTCCAAGGAGCGCAAGAAGATCTTCGAGGAGATCCTGAAGACCCTCACCTCCGCGCGGAACAGTGTGGACTCTGACCCTCTCGACACGATCGCGCGGCAGGCTTACGACGCAATCGCCGCACCCATGATCACGACCTTGCAGGACCTGTCGGGCCACGACGAGCGCAAGCCGAGCGAGTGGCGCCGCTGGTGGAACAAGAACAAAAAGAAAGATTGGGACAAGGAAGACTAGGAGTCGGTCGTCTGCGACAGGCGGGGGCCTAGTCCCTGCTCGCATCCCATGCACTCCCTTCCGACCCAAGACCCGTCAGGCGTGGGCCCATCTGTCCTGCTGATTCCAGTCCTGGTAGGGATGCTGGGAATCTTCTGGGCCCGGAGCCGCAATGAAGGCCCCTTCGGGGAGCGCCCCGTAGCGCCGCAGGAGGGCACCGTTGAGCTGGTAAACCTCTGGACGGGCGGGCTCGAATTTCCCGGTGGCCGGCTCGTCGCCGAGTTGGGTGCCCTGCACCTGGATCCCGCTCGGCAGGAACAGGATGCACGGATCCTGGAGAGCCTCTTTGACCTGCCTGAAGGCCAGCCCTGGCGCCTGCGCGTCCGGCTGGAGGCGGAAGATCAGGCCGTTCTCGATCCTGCAGAGCTCCAGGTGGTCAGCGATGGCTCCGCGTGCTTGGCACCCTTGAGGCCCATCCCGAGCTCAGCCGGTCACCCGCTGCTACCGCTGCTGGCGGCCTCGCCCCGCTCACTGGGAGGCCCCTCGCCCACGGACGTCATTCTATGGGGCCAGGAGCCCGGGGCGACGGCGTTGTTGGAGGGGCTGCGCGGCTTTGGAGGCGGGGGCTCGATCGAGCTGGCCCGGGCCCCGGGTACACCCTGGAACCGTTACGGGGAGCTGGCCTCGCGCGGCGGGGAGAGTGCCCGGTGATCCTGCGTGTCGCTTGTTTCGTGGCGCTCTTCAGCGGTGCGCTGATGTTGCTCTTCTTCGATGGATCGCAAGGCCAAGCGCCCACCGCCGAGCTCGTGCAGGCCGCAGCACCCGATCCCCCAGCGACCGATCTCGCAGTGAGCGTCGCGGCTCCCGACCCCACTCCCGTTCTCGAGCCCGATGAGCTGCGAGCCCTGCGTGCGCGCATTACCGAGCTTGAGCTGTTGCTGGCCAAAGAACGCCAACGGTCCATTGATCGCGAGCAGGAGTGGGTGGGTTTCCTGCGCGCCATATCGCAGCTACCCCTTGAGCAGGTGCCCGAACGCCCGGGTTTTCTTGCGGACGCCGTTATCGAGCGCATTCCCTTGGAGGGAGACGACGGCAAACCTGTCGTTCCTCCCGCCGGGGACTCCCAGACCCAGCGGCGGCGTCAGCTCATGCTCGAATTGAATGCCCTGCTAGTCTCCGAGCAGGTGCTCAGCATGGACGTGCTGGAGGTGGGTCGCATTCATGAAGGCTGGTGTGGGCCCGTGGTGGTGCGCCTCCTCGATGAGCGCGGCCGACCCGTGGGACTGTTGGCCGCCGAGCGCCTGCGCTTGGAAGTGAGCCGCGCGGGATTCGGGGTGACCTTGGTCTTCGAGGAGGGTTACGAACGCCACGCCGGGGTCAAGATTCCCTTCGGTCCGGTGGATGCGGGTGGTGGTGAACGCACGGGCCTGCGCCGGATTCACCTGCCCGACCTCAACCCGGAACCCTGGGTTGAAGCCGTGCCGGAGTTGGTCAGCGCCCAGGACCTCCTCGGCAACCAGGACGATGGCATGTGGGATCTGCGTTCCCTGCGTCAGCGCCTCGATGGCCTCCTGCGCGCGGCGGGATCCGTGCTCGGGGGCTGGCGCCTGGTGGACCTGGGGGGCGTCGTCGGCGAAGAGTTGCGAGACGTGCAGCTGCTCGAGCGCGATGGAGAGGGGCGCGAGGTGCGTCGGATCTTCGCGGACCGCCTGGTGATCGAGAGTGAGCCGGGTGGGGGCATGAGCTTGGAGCTGGAAGGGGGCATTCAGCTCCGTCACGGCCGTCGGGCGCCCTTCCTTGGGGGCCACTACCGGATCTTCTTGCCCGAAGCCCAGGTCGGGGTCTGGCGCGCGGAGAAACTGCCCGGCCTGTCGGCGGACACGCCAAAAGGGGAGCCGCGTTCGGCAGCCGATTCAGGCGAGGGTTGACCCCGGACCGTCCCTCGGCGAAGAATTGGGTGTGAGCACACCCGAACCTCCCGAGCCCGAGTCCCCAGCCGCCACGGGGCCGCCGCTGTTGACGGTGTCGGGCCTGACCGACGCGCTCAAGCAGCGCTTCGCAAAATGGGGTCGGGTCGGAGTCGAGGGCGAAGTGAGCGGGCTCAAGCACGCCGGCTCCGGTCATCTGTACTTCTCCCTTAAGGAGGGCGGTGCGGTGATCTCCTGTGCCATCTGGCGCAGCCGTGTGGACGCGGCCCTGAAGGGCGCGAGCCTGGAGGAGGGCGATCAGGTCGTGTGCTACGGGACCCTGGACATCTACGCCCCGCGCGGAACCTACAGCCTGATGGTGGAGCGCGTGGAAAAACGTGGGCTGGGAGAGCGCCTCGCTCAGCTCGAGAAACTGAAGACCCAACTGCGTGAGCGCGGTTGGTTCGATCGCAGCCGTCCCCTGCCGCGCCTGCCGCGCACGGTGGGTATCGTTACTAGTCGCGATGCCGATGGCTTCGGGGATTTCTTGCGCACGCGCACAGAGCGCTGGTCCCTCTACCCCCTGCGTCTGGCACACACACGCGTCCAGGGACCCGGCGCCGCCGAGGAGATCGCCCAGGCCCTGAAGCGGCTGGACGCGTCCGGTGTGGAGCTGATCTGCGTCGTGCGTGGGGGCGGGTCCATAGAGGATCTGTGGGCTTTCAATGAAGAGGTCGTGGCCGAGGCCATCTGGAACTGCAGCGTGCCGGTGGTCACGGGCATCGGCCACGAGCCGGACACGTCCCTGGCCGACTTGGTGGCCGACCTGCGCGCTCACACGCCTACGGCCGCCGCCCAAGAGGTCATCCCCGAGCGCCAGCTCCTCTTCGATCAACTCGAGGGCCATGGGGCCCATCTGGAGCAAGTCCTCGAGCGCATGCTAGAGGAGCGCAGCCAGACGCTGGCGCGCCTGATGCAGTCCCGCAGTCTTCGCAGCCCCGATTGGATTTTGGAGGACCGTGTTCAGGCCCTGGGTGCCGGTGGCCGGCGCCTGGGCCTCGCCATGCGTGCGGAACTGCAGCTGGCCGAGGCCGGCACCGATCGTCTCGGGGGCCAATTGGCCCAGCAGAGCCCGGACACTCGGCTGGCCCGCCTGTCTAGCCGTCTGGACGTGCTCGCCCCTCAGCTCCAGCGCACGGGGGAATCCGCGCTGGATCGCCGCAGTCAGGGGCTGGATCTGGCCCAGCGCTCGCTTACTTCGGTCTCACCCTTCGCGGTCTTGGGTCGCGGTTACTCCATCACGCGTCCACAGGGCGGAGGTCCGCCGATCACCAGTGCGGAGTCCGTAGCAAGCGGAGACGCTTTGGAGACTGTCCTGGCCGAGGGTCTGGTGGAGAGCACGGTGACCCAAACCCGTCCCGCAGAGGATGGGGAGGGCGAGCAATGACCCTCCTGGACCGGACCCACGCCATCGTCGTCAACTGGAACGGCGGGGACGCCAACCTGGAGTGCGTGCAGTCCCTGCTGGACTGCGGGCTGCCAGAGAGTCGCATCCAGTTCGTGGACAATGGTTCCACGGATGGCTCCCTGGCTGCGGTGACGGCTCGCTTTCCCGGCCTCGCGATCCAGCGCAATGAGAGCAACGAGGGTTTTGCGCGCGGTGCCAATTGTGGCGCTAGGGCCGCCATGGGGCAGGGGGCCGGGGCCCTGTTCTTTGTCAACAATGACGTGCGCGTGGATGCCTCCACCCTCGCGCACCTGACGGCCGTACTCGAAACCCATCCCGAGTGGGGCGCCATCGGGCCGCGCGTTCTATTTGCCGGAGATCGGGAGCGCGTGTGGTCCGCCGGTGGCATGCTCGCCTTCGGGCCTAACCAGACCCACCTTTTGGGGCACGGCCGTCCCGACGGAGCCCGCTACCAGCACACGGTGGAGGTGGACTACGTGCCCGGCTGCGCCTTGCTCATGACCCGCGAGAGCGCCAAGAGTGTGGGCCTCTTCGATGAGGGTTACTTTGCTTACATGGAAGACGTGGACCTTGGGTTGCGCCTGGCCCAGACCCAGCGCGCGAGCCTGTGCATTGGGGAGGTGGCCTGCGAGCACACGCCCTCCAGCGCCACCGGGGGCGGCTACAGTCCGCGTCGCAAGTACCTCAATGGCCTCAACACCCCGCGCTTCTTGCGTGCCCACCCGACGGTGGGACGCTGGCTGGCATTTCTTTGCTTCGACGTCTTGGCCTTGCCGCTGGTAGTGCTCGCCGCGGCTCCCCGGGGTCGGCTGCGCGGAGTCTTGGCCAAGGGCCTCGGAATCGTCCACGGCCTCATCGGCAGAAAGTTGAACCCGCGCTACCTCGAAACGGGCGCGTCGTGGCTGTGGTAGGCCCCGCCGTCGAGGTCGTGCTGGTCTCGGGTTGCGAGACATTGGAGGACTGGGCCGCCCCCGTCGACGCGCACCTGATGGAGTGGGAGCGCGAGCGCATGGCCCGTTTCGTCAAGCACGGCGATCGCGCGCGCTATGCGGCCGCGCACCTGCTCGTGCGCTGGGCCCTGGCCCGCAGCCTGGGTGAGCCCGATCTGGCCTTGACCCTGGACCAGAGCGAGCGCGGCAAGCCTTTCGTGACCGGTCCCGCCACCGCGGCGGAGGTCTCCTTCAGCCTGTCCCACACCCGTGGGCTCGTGGGCTGTGCCCTGTGGCCCACGGCTCCTGTGGGTTTGGACCTGGAGGCGGCCACGCGTCGGCTCAAGGTGGTCGAGCTGCTGGACACGGTCCTCTCCTCGGCCGAGCGTGAGCAGTGGGACGGGGCGGCCCTGGCTGAAGGTCCCGCTCTGGAGCGCTTCCTGGAGATCTGGACCCTGAAGGAGGCGCTCTCCAAGGCTCTGGGCGTGGGGCTGAGCGTGGCGCCCGAGGAGTGGTCCTTCGATCTGGACTCCGCACCCATCCAGCGCCTGCTCGCCCTGCCCGACGAATTCGGCGATTCGGCCCACTGGCAGTTTGAACAGACCCGCTCGCCGGAAGGCCACGTGGTGTCCCTGGCGATTCCCAACCCGTCCTCCGATTCGGTGCCGGTGGAGTGGACCCATCTGGGAGCCCACGAGCTCCTAGCGGCAATGGGCTAGCGCAGGGGCCCGATCTCTTCGAGCAGGGCGTCCATCGCCTCAGTGTCCACGCCACGGCTGTTGGCCCGTAGCGCCTCTTCGAAGCCATCGATCTCGGTGGCGCTGTCCTGTTCGCCGAGGGCGGCCCCCACGTATTGGGGCAGCACGTTGATGGGCGTGGTGCGCGTCTGGCTGCCGAATTCCACGGAGCGCCCCAGGACCACGCGCAGGGATCCCTTCTCGATGGGCTCACCGGAGTGCTTGCAGCGCGAGCGCCCGGAGGGGGCGATCTGGGCGTGGGGGATTTCAAGCTGCTCGGCTTTCTTGGCCACGGCCTCCTCGCGCAGTTCGACCAATTCCGACAGCTCGGGGACCGTCTCGGGAGGAGACTTGGCCAGCTCCCAGGCTTTGTTCTGGTAGGCCTGCTCCACCTTGGGGAACGAACGCCGTGCGGCGCAGGTCAGATGCTCCCAGATGTAGCCCACTCCGTAGGGCCCTTCGATCAGCGTGCCCAGCCTCAAGACGTCCTTATCGATCTTCTTGCGGCACAGCTTGCAGCGCGCTCGGGCGCTGCGTGCGCCCTCGATCACGAAGGGCGGCAGATCGGTTTCCGGCTCGGGAGCGTCCTCCGCGGTCGGATCGGGCTCGATGGGTTCGTCCATGGGTCAGGAAGTGGGGGGTAGATCGGCTAGGGGGTAGGTGCAGGTGGCTTCCAGGTCGGACAGCTTGGCTTTCAATTCGGTGTCGAGTTGGGCCACCAGGCGTTCGCGTTCCGCATACAGGCGATAGCCCTCGCGGGGTCTCAGATAGCCCTTCGCTTCGGGATGGCGCTCGCACAGGGTGTCGAACCCGAGCTGGGATTCCAAGTCTGCGAGCCGCTCGCGCTTCTCCAGCAGGGCGTGGGTCAGGATAGGCATGACCATGGAGTAGTCCGCCTGGAGGGACTCGCAGGTGCTGCGGTAGGCGTCCTTGTCGACCTTGCCCCAGGTGACCGCTTCGGCGGGGGGACAGGAGGACAAGGAGCCGTCGGTCACGGGTGCGGTGGTGATCTGAATGTCATAGAGGAACCCGCCCACGTCGTCGAAGCCGAGGATCTGGGACAGGGCCGGCTCGGGTTGCAGGTTGAAGTTCTTGGGTACGCCCCCGCCTAGGATCAGGGTTCCCATGGCCTTGGTGTCGCTCTCCCTTTGGCCCCAGAGATGATAGGCGCAGGACTCGAACACCTCGGCCTCCAGGTCCAAGCGGAATGCGGGGGCGTTCCCGGCGGCGCGCCCCATGGCCCACAACTTCATGACGTTCAAGAACACCGACCCATCGCTGGGGGCGCCGACGAAGATGGGGAGCGCTTTGCGGTGGCAGAGGGCGAGCAACCCTTCGGGGGTCTGGTTCTTGGCTTCCTGTGCCGCGTAGCGGCGGCCGAGCAGGTAGCGCATCCGTGTTCCGGACATGCTCTCCGCGAACTCAGGTTGTTTCAGGCAGGCGCTGATGAAGGCGTCCTGGTTTAGTAGCACTGCTTCGTCGAATCCGATGTCGGTGATGCGGATCGTGCCTTCGTCCCGTAACACGCCGTCGTCCCCGAAGATGGGGACCTGCTCGAACGGATGTTCGGACGCGTCGTCAAGCGCCCGGTGCCCGTCGTGGTAGCAGACGGCGTCGGTGGTGGAGAGCAGGCAGAACCAGCCCGTGTCCAGCAGTGGGTTGAGCCAGGCGTAGTGCTGTCCCGAGGCCGTGACCGGACCCGCCACCGCCAGGGTCATGGGCACGCCACGCCCGATGGCCTCGTCCAGCAGTTGCCAGACCCGCCGCAGATAGCCACCGCCGAAGCTGGGCAGGCAGTTGTTGAGCAGATCCTCAAGGTGCCTGGCGTCCGTCACCGGACCGTGGGTGAGGGGCTCGCGGGCGCCAGGGCAGGGATCGGCGGGCGGGGGGGACATGCGAGGAGTGTAGGGGTGTGAACGCGTGGGTTGAATCACGTTCTTGGGTGCAGGTGTAGCGGTTGTTGGAGCGGAGGGGGAGGCCCATGCGGATCATGGGTGCCTTGGGCCCGTATTCCGAGGAAACGTGTCCGCCTGACGGGTTCGGATTCACCTAGGGGACGTTGTGCCATTCTCCCAACCTCTGCAAAAACACCCCACGGGTCCCATGAACCGCTCGCGTCCGCCCCTCCTTCGAATCACACTCTTCGCAGCGGTCTGCATTTCTGCGTTGGCACCCACTTTTCCGGACCCGCCCGGTCCTGGCAGGGCTGCTGGAGTGGAGCCCTCACTGCGACGGGCTCAGGAGGACCCTCAGGCAGAACCGCAGTCCCCGTTCGGGGAGCCCCTCGTTGTCAATGGCCACCGCATCCCGGACATCGAGATCAAGCGCTTCCTCTGCTACGGCCGGGGGTACCACGCCCTCGACTCTCGGCGACTGGGCGTGTTGATCAAGCAGGAGCGGGAGTTGCGTGTCTTCAGGACTCGCGCCGAAATTTGTGCGGCACGCTTTGATGGGAAGTCCTACGACACCCTGACCGATGACGAGAAGGCCGAAGTCGACGTCTCAGTTGTGGCAGATCTGGCCCACTTGGAGTACGACCAAAAGGAATACCAGCGTCGCCTCAGCGAGCATGCCGACAAGTTCACCGAGAACTACCCCACACTCGACTTGCACGTTGAAACGCGGCGATCGTACGGAAGCGTGCAGTGGTTCGAGGATCAGGTTCGTCAAACGCTCGAATTCGATTCTCTGTTTTTCCCCGGTCACCCGGACGGTTGGCCGGCACTTACCCTGGAGGCCATTCACGCGGGCTGCCCCCAATTCGATCTCGTAGAAGACTATGCAGAGCACTACCAGTGGCGCTTGGAGGAGGCCGAAAAGAGCGGCGAACCCATCAGGCGTGAAGAGGAGATGCTGATGGGTATCCTGCGTCAATCCGTGATGAGCGCCCTTGCCAGCCTGGTGGAGATCAGGACCCAGACGGCTGGGCTCGATCCCCAGGATCTCATGACCGTCGAGGGTGGTGGCTTCAAGGAAACCCTGGCCACCGAAGACGTCTATCAAGAGATGCAGGGAGTATTCACACCGGCGGACATCCAGGACGCCAAGATGTTCCTCGCCCTCGAATGCGTCACGCGGGAGAAACTGGCCGCGGCCGGAGCCCTCAAGAATCGAACGGAGTTCGTCCAAGAGGTCTACCAGTTGCGCCGGGATCTGGAGGCCTCCATGTTCAACCTGGACTTCGTGGCACTTGAGGCCTGTCGTTTCCCCTCCATCACCTCGTACATTGAGCACGCCTACCTGCTTGAGTCCTTCAAGGGTCTGATTGCGGATCAGATCGAAGACACCGAAGACGGTAGTCTGCCTTGGGGGTTGCAGGACCACCTGCCCCAGGCCAACGTCGTGATGGGCCTCGGGCGCTGCAAGGCTGAGGTGATGCTGATATCAGCCTTCGACTTCCCTCGCTACCAATGGAAGGAAAATGGGTGGGGTCTGGCTGAGGCCAAGGCCCATCGGGTCATTCAGGAGATTCACGACTACATGGACTACATCCTCGCCCAGGATGAACACAGCAGGGTTGCCCTGGAGGAAGGGCGCCACTACGAGCTGCCCGAAGACCTCGTGAGCTTCGATGAATACTGGTCGAATCTACTGGACGTCAACAGCGAGTTCTGGGATCCCCCCATGTCGGTGACCGGCAAGAAGCCGCCGGCAATGGCCTTGAGAAACAAGGGGCGCTTTACGTCTGAATTCACCACTCGTAACGACTTCCGGAGGTACCTGGGCGAGAGTGTCTACACCGAGTACCTGCACGACCAGTCGGTGACGGACAAGATCTTCTTTGAGTTGGAACCGGGGACGGTCGGTGGTCCCTACAGGGGAGTGGAGGGGTATTACATCATCTACCTGAGGGGCCGTCAGGCACCTGCAAGTCCCCTTGATCCTCACGACGATCGCCACGTTCAACTGCTGAAGGACGACTACGCACGCGCCAGACTGCAGGTCTTCGCACACGCGGCCTTGGCGGAGGCAGAGGTCAGCGGATTGTAGCCCAGCCCGCCCTGGGGCTTGGAGCAGTGGTGTATCGATTGAGGATAGGACGCGGGAGGGCAGGTGGCCCATGGCTGTCCGTTTTCGAAAAAAAAAGTCCGCTTGGCAGGCTCCGACTCACCCAGGGGTACAGCGCGGTCTGGTTTCAACGGCCGCATCTTCCCTCTTTCCCAACTGGAGACTCGCATTGACTCTATCCCTCAACAACCCCTTCTTTTTTCCTTCCAACCCCCTGCGGCAGTTCAGTTCCTCATCCGTTCGCTGTCTGCTTTCGCTCGCCCCTGCCGCACTCGTCGCGTCTACGGCCCTGTGCCAGGATTTTGGAACGGAGCAGCTCGTTTCGACGAATGCGCTTTATGCCGAGTCCGTCTACGCAGTAGACCTGGACGGTGACGGAGATGCGGACATGCTGTCTGCGTCTGGAAACGACGACAAGATCGCGTGGTATGAGAACACCGACGGCCTCGGAACCTTCGGGCCGGAGCAAGTAATCACTCTGAATGCCAACTACGCCGTCTTCGTCTACGCTGCCGATCTGGACGGTGACGGCGATGCGGACGTCCTCTCCGCCTCGAAAATCGACGACAAGATCGCCTGGTACGAGAACACCGACGGCCTTGGAACTTTCGGGCCGCAGCAGGTGATCACGACCAGTGCGGATGGTGCCTGGTCCGTCTATGCCACGGACCTGGATTGTGATGGGGACGTGGACGTGCTCTCGGCGTCGCGCCACGACAACAAGATCGCCTGGTACGAGAACACCGACGGCTTCGGAACCTTCGGGCCGCAGCAGGTGATCACGACTGACGCGGCTTGGGCCCATTGCGTTTACGCCACGGACCTGGATGGTGATGGAGATGCGGACGTGCTCTCGGCGTCCATGATGGACAACAAGATCGCCTGGTACGAGAATCTGGGCTGTAATGGATCAGTAGGCGCGTCTTTCGGGCCGCAGCAGGTGATCACGGTTGACGTCGATGAACCCCAGTTTGTGCGGGCCACGGACCTGGACCTTGACGGGGACGCGGACGTACTCTCGGCGTCATCTGGTGACGGCAAGATTGCTTGGTATGAGAACCTTGGTGGCGGCACCTTTGGGCCCCAGCAGGTGATCACGACAGACGCGATCGGAGCCGAGTCTGTCTACGCCGCGGACCTGGATTGCGATGGGGACGTCGACGTCCTCTCAGCGTCGATGGGCGATGACACGATCGCCTGGTACGAAAACACCAATGGCTTTGGGTCTTTCGGGTCGCAAAAGGTGATCACAACTGGCGCGGATGGTGCTCAGTCCGTCTACGCCACGGACCTGGATGGTGACGGGGACGTGGACGTACTCGCGGGGTCGCTCGTCGACAACAAGGTCGCCTGGTTCGAGAACCTCATGTGCTCCTGCACCTCGAAGTACTGCACGGTCGCGGATGGCAGCATCTACAACACGACCATCCTGGACGCCTCGGGGTGTGACCTGAACTGGCCAATCACCTTGGATCTGAGTAACGGTCCTCCCTCCCAGTTCACCATGCTCTTGATCGGGTCTGGGACCGCTACCGTCAGTAATCCTGGGGGTTCCCAAGGCGATCTTTGCATTCTCGGCGGCTTCATTGGCCGCTATGCCATGGACGCGGGCCAAATATCCCTTGCGGGTACCTTCTCGACGGACATTTCCAACTCGGCCTCGGGTGGTCCCGGGTTTGGCATTCCCAGCTCCAGCAGTGTGATTCTCGCGGGTGAAACCTGGAACTTCCAGTACTGGCACCGCAAGCCTCCCGTCGCCTTCGGCACCTCGGGATTCTCGGAGGCTATCTCGGTCACGTTCAAGTGACGTGCATGGGCCCATGACCGCCAATGCGGTTGGGCCTTGATTGGCGGGTTTTTTTGCTCATGCCCGCCTGCTGCCCTCCCAGGTTCCCTCACGGAGCCTGGGAGGCACTTCTTGGATGAGGCTTCGCGCTGCGCTACCATCGTGAGCACCATGACTGAATTCACCTCCAGCGCTTCCGACGCCTATGGCGTGCAGGACTACAGCCCCCAGCCCGAGATCGCTGGGGTCGAGATCATCCCCCTGCGCCGCTTCAACGACGATGGCGGGTCTATGACCGAGCTCGCGCGGTTGGACAACGGTGAACTCCAGGGAGTCTCCGACTTTAAGGCGCGGCAGATGAACTACTCCGTCATGGAACCGCTGGCCATCAAGGCCTTCCATCTGCACAAGCGTCAGACCGACGTGTGGTACGTGCCGCCCTCGGACAAGATCCTGCTGGTGCTCAGCGACGTGCGCGCCGGCTCACCTTCGGAAGGCACCACGCGACGCTACGTGCTCGGCGACAGCAAGTCTTTCCTGGTGCGCATTCCGCCGGGCGTGGCCCATGGAGCCCGTAACCTGAGGACCGCAGCCCCCAGTGCCATCATCTACTTCGTCGACGTGCAGTTCAGTATCGACGATGACTGTGATGAGGGTCGGCTGCCCTGGGATCACTTCGGTGCCGAGGTCTGGGAAGTCGAACGGGCCTGAACCGGTTCGGGGGCTAGGCCCCTTGCTCGACCACGGCAATCATGCGCTCCAGAGCGGAGCGTGCCTCGCGGGTCAGCTGAAGGCGCTCCGCATCATCGAGGCGCTCGCGGCTTCCGGTTACCTCGTCCACCGCGTCCCCGGCCAGAACCCGGTTCGCATCCGGGGCGCAGCCCTTCCGCAGAAGATCCAGAATACCCGCCAGGTGGGGGGGGTCGTTGCGGCTCATGGTGGCGCAGCCACAACCTGCCGTTCCAAAGCTCGCGTCGGGGATGTCCGCTAGGTGCATGATCTCGACACCGCGTGACCGGCCGACCTCGCGCGCGTTCCGTACGAAGTGCCCCTCGGTGCCGATCACCAGGCGCGAGCCCTCGGGAGCGGTCAGCATCTGGTCCCACAGGTACTTCGTGCTGCCTGAACCATCGGCAGCCTGCACGACCTCGAGGCGCGACTCGGGGTGCACGATTACGCGCCAGTCGCGCTCCTGCCACCACTGCACGTGCTCAGGAGTGAAGATCGTGTGCACGCCACAGTAGGCGCCCCACAGGATCATCTGGGCCTGGTCCAGGGCGGCCAGGCCCCCTTCGACGTGATCGTCATCCAAGGGAAAGGCCCCCCGTGTGTGCTCGGCATCGGCGAGACGTACGACCCTCGAGGGATCTAGACCCAGGCGATGGGCGGTGTTGGCGCCAAGGTGTTCATCGGGGACGAACATGACCTTGGAGCCTTGTTTCAATGCCCACTCCACCACCTGGTGGGCGTTGCTGCTGGTGCACACGGCACCGCCCGTGCGACCGGCCAACGCCTTGAGGCGTCCGGAGGTGTTCATGTACGCCACGCAGACCAGGTCGTCGCCATAGCGCTCCAGCAGCTGATCGGCCACGGGCAGAACCATGTGGTCCTTGGCCATCATCTCCATGGTGCAGCCGGCCTTGGGGTTGGTGATCCAGATCTGTTGGTCCTCGCGGGCGAGCAGGGCAATGGACTCGGCCATGAAGTGCACGGCGGACTCCACGATGATCTTCTTCTCGGGCTGGCGCGTGGCCTGCAGGGCCAGGGCGTAGCTGTCTGACACGGATCCCCCGTAGCGCTCGACCAGCTTCACGATCTCTCCGCCCATGTAGTAGTGGGCCAAGAGGAGCAGAGAATCACCGAAGTGCTCCTGCGCCGGACGCACGTAGCTATCCAGCCAGGGGAGCACCGTCTCCGGAGTGCGATCAGGGAGCGCCAGGTACTCCTCCGCATACGGGCGTAGCTCGTCCTGATACCAATCCAGGGGCAGATCGGTTTGGCAGATCGGTATCCCTGGCTTGAGTTGCAGTCCGCTGGTCATTGTGGTCTCGCCGTACCTACTAGCCTTCAGCCCAGGTACGGGTAGCGGTAATCCGTGGGCGGCACGAAGGTCTCCTTCATCGTGCGCGGCGAGACCCAGCGCAGCATGTTGAGCAGAGAGCCCGCCTTGTCGTTGGTGCCCGAGGCGCGGGATCCCCCGAAGGGCTGCTGACCCACCACGGCCCCGGTGGGCTTGTCGTTGATGTAGAAGTTGCCTGCGGCAAAACGCAAGGCGTCCACGGCCTGTCGCACGGCGGCCCGGTCGATTCCGAAGATGGCGCCGGTCAAGGCGTACTCGGAGGTGTTGTTGCACAGCTCGAGGGTCTCTTCATAGCGCTCATCCTCGTACACGTACACCGTGAGCAGGGGGCCGAACAGCTCCGTGCGCATCAGGTCGTGCTTGGGGTCCTGGACCTGCACCACGGTGGGGTGCACGAAGTAGCCCACGGAGTCGTCGACCTCCCCGCCAATGACCACCTCGGCGGCGCTGTCGGCCTTGGCACCGTCGATGGCGCCCTTGAGCTTGGCGAACGAAGAGGCATCGATCAGCGCGCCCACAAAGGTGCTGAAGTCACACACGTCGCCCACCTTCAGCTCGGCCACCATGCCGGCCACGCGCGATTTAACGTCCTCCCACATGCTGCTGGGGATGTACGCGCGGCTGGCCGCCGAGCACTTCTGGCCCTGGAACTCGAAGGCCCCGCGCACGAGCGCCACCGCCAGGCTCTGGGGCTCCGCGGAGTTGTGGGCGAAGACGAAGTCCTTGCCGCCCGTCTCCCCGACGAGTCGTGGGTACTGGTCGTACTGCGCGATCTGATTGCCGATGGTCTTCCAGATGCCCTGGAAGACACCTGTCGAGCCGGTGAAGTGGATGCCCGCAAGGCGGCGGTCGGCCAGTACCGGATCACCCACCTGGGCGCCGGATCCGGGCAGGAAGTTGATCACGCCGGCGGGCAGGCCGGCCTCCTCGAGCATCTTCATCAGGTAGTAGTTCGACAGCACCGAGGTGCTGGCGGGTTTCCACAGGCAGGTGTTGCCCACCATGGCCGGGGCCGTGGGCAGGTTGCCAGCGATGGAGGTGAAGTTGAAGGGCGTGATGGCGAACACGAACCCATCCAGGGGGCGGTGCTCCAAGCGGTTCCACATGCCCTCCGCGGACTGTGGCTGCTCCGCGTAGAGCTGCTCCATGTAGCCCACGTTGAAGCGCCAGAAATCGATCAGTTCACAAGCGGCGTCGATCTCCGCCTGGTGGCAGGTCTTCGACTGGTTGAGCATCGTGGCCGCATTGATGGTGTCGCGCCAGGGACCGCGTAGGAGCTCGCTGGCCTTGAGGAAGATGGCGGCGCGCTCCTCCCATGGCATGGATTCCCAGGCGGCCTTGGCGTCGTCGGCGGCTTCGATGGCTTGCTGTACCTCGGCCTCACCCGCCTGGGAGTAGGTCCCCAGCACGTGGGCATGGTTGTGGGGCATGACCATCTCGCGCTTGTTCTCCGTGCGGACTTCCTTGCCGCCGATGATCAGGGGCACGTCCACGGTCTCAGCGGCCATCTCTTTCAGGCGCTTCTCCAGGGACTGGCGCTCGGGGCTCCCGGGTGCGTAGTCGCGTACGGGTTCGTTGACGGGCAGGGGGGTCTTGAAGGTTCCGTGGGTCATGATGCTGGAGAGGCAGGGGCTCGCTGGATAGGGGAGCCTGGGGCGGCGAGTATTGCAGGGGGCAGGGGCTCTGTCGACCTGAGGGGTGAAGTGAGGGGCCGGTTCGCGGTCAGAACGGGCGGTGCTCCCTTCCCCGTCCCCTGCTCAAGGGCCATCATGGGGTCGTCCCTGCACCTTCCCTGGCCGGCAGGCACCCATGACCTCAACGCGCGCCCAAATGAGCACTACCACGACCCACGCGGACCTGTACTCCTGGCTGGATGCTGCCCTTGGGTCCCATTGGGCAGAGGCGGGCGCGGCCTGGTGGACCCGGGCTCTGGAGCGCGTGGGAGGGGGACTCAGCGGCTCCGCCTTCGGGGCCACGCTCTCCGTAGCGAGTCGCCATGCCCCGCGAGTGGACCTCGATCCTGGTGCGGATGCCCTGGACCGGGCCCATGAGATCCTGCCGGGTTGGAACCCGGAGCGCTGGGACGTGCTGGAGGCCACGCGTGCGCGCCTGCTCCTGGCCCGACCAGATCTGGAGGAGGACTCATTTGCCTCCGACCTTGAGACCCTCAGTCAGCATGCGGATGAGGGCGAGCTCCGAGCTATCTACAAGAGCCTTGCCCTTCTACCCGAGGCCGGCCGCTTCAGCACGCGTGCTGCCGAGGGATGCCGCACGAACATCGTCCCCGTGTTTGAGTCGGTCGCCTGTGATACCCCCTTTCCATTTGCCCACTTTGACGACCTGGCCTGGAATCAGATGCTGATCAAAGGGCTGTTCATCGGCGCGCCATTGGTCCGCATCGTCGGCCTGGATCGACGGCTGAATCCTGAACTGGCACGCATGGCTCTTGACCTGGCTGATGAACGCCGGTCGGCGGGGCGCCCGGTGCAGCCCGAGCTGTGGATGTGCCTGGGGACCCACGGTGGACAGCGTGCCCTGGATTCGCTCCAGCACGAGCTCGCCAGCGATCACACCGCGGGTCGCCGTGCGGCCTATCTGGGGCTGGCGCGCGCCGGACATGAGGGGCTTCCCGAGCCCGACCCCCAACTTTCCCGGGTCCACGAGCGTACCCTCGCAGGCGACATCGGCCGCCGCAGCTTCACTCTGCTTGAGGACTGACCTCTCGCTTTCCATCACCTCAGACCCATTCCCTCCCATGCGCTTCTTCGATCCCCACATCCACATGACCAGTCGCACGACCGACGACTACCAGGCCATGGCTGACGCGGGCGTGCGTGCCGTCATCGAACCGGCTTTCTGGCTTGGGCAGCCGCGCACCACTGTGGGCTCGTTCGTGGACTACTTCTCCACCCTCGTGGGATGGGAGCGCTTCCGGGCCTCCCAGTTCGGCATCAGTCACTACTGCGCCATCGGCCTCAATTCCAAAGAGGCCAATAACGAGGGACTGGCTCGAGAGGTGCTCGAGCTCCTTCCCCTGTACGCCTTGAAGGAGGGTGTCGTGGCGGTGGGGGAGATCGGCTACGACGAGATCACGGACGCCGAGGAGCGTGCCTATCAGGCGCAGCTTGAGTTCGCCTTGGAGCATGACATGGTGGTCATGGTGCACTCTCCCCACAGGGACAAGAAGAACGGCATCCTACGCTCCATGGACGTGGCGGCAGAGGTGGGCATTCCCATGGGCAAACTCGTGATTGATCACAACAACGAGGAGACCGTGCAGAGCGTTCTGGACCGCGGCGCCTGGGCGGCGTTCACCATCTACCCGCACACGAAGATGGGCTCGCAGCGCATGGTCGAGCTGGTCAAGCAGTACGGACCCGAGCGGATGATCGTGGACAGCTCAGCGGACTGGGGGGTGAGCGATCCTCTGGCCGTCCCGCGTACAGCCGCTCTGATGTTGGAGCAGGGTGTGGACCCGAGCTGGGTCGAGCAGACCTGCTGGCAGAACGCCCTCGACGTCTACGCCCAATCGGGACAGATCGACGTGGCCGCCCTGGAGGAAAAACCCCAGGTGGACCAGAGTCAGTTGTTCGGCGACAGCAGCATCCTGCGCGGCCAAGAGCCTCGGGTGGACACTGCGGTGGTCAACTGAGCCCCTTGATCCGGATCGGGCACTGAACGCATGCCGGGCACCTGGAGAACCAGGGCCAAGGCTACGCGCTGGGCAAGCCGTGTGGCCTGCAGCTCACCGAGCCCCTGCCCGTGGCGGGGCCGGGCTCCGAAGGCCAGGCAGGACATCACACACAGGCCGAGGACGACCTGGTGTGCGCAGGTAGTGGGTTTCTTTCCGTAGGCCATGGTTCACTTATCGGCAGGTGGGGCCCGTGACTGAAATTGAGACTCGGGGTATCCTGGAGGCCATGGAAACCTGGGGAATCGACCTATCGAAGCAAGCCTTCAAGTTCTCGGCCGCCCATTTTCTGATCTTCCCTGACGGGACCTGCGAGCGGCTGCACGGGCACAACTACCGGGTCTTCACCCAAGTGGATGCGGGCATCACCGAGCACGGACTGGTAATCGACTTCAAGAAGATCAAGCCCATCGTCAAGTGCCTGGTGGATGAGCTTGATGAGCATCTGCTGCTCCCTGGGGAGCACCCCGGACTTAGGGCCACCGAGCGCGGGGATGGAGTCACGGAGGTCCGCTACGCCGATCGCTACTACGCGGCTCCGACCGAGGACGTGATTGTGCTTCCGATCAACAATACGAGTTCGGAGAACCTGGCCTGTTTCCTGGGTCGCCGCCTGATGGATGAGCTGCACCAGCAATTTCCCAGCGTCAGCCTGGCCCGCGTCCTCGTGGCTGTGGAGGAGACCAGCGGTCAACGCGGCCGGTGGGAGTGGACCCTACCCGCGGAGTGAATCAGCGGCGTAGGCGCTGAGCCACGGCGACCCGCATGGGCCAGAGGTCGTTGAGGCTCGTACTCGTGGTTCCTTCTACGAGAGCGCACTCCACATCCAGCACTTCCCACCAACGTTCGTGCTGAGTGTCGATGCCGAGTGAGTGGATGTGGTTGGCTAGTGCCCCTGCCAGGCCGCTTGGGTACATGCACATCAAGTGCATCAGCTCCTCTTCGCCGAGGGCCTCGACGGCGGCTCTGCGCCAGGAAGACTGCGTTGCCTCCAAGCCCGCAGCCTCGAGAATCCAGTCCTCCGGTACGACTTCAAGCCCGGCTTCTTCAGCCCGTTGGCACAGCTCGAAGACTCTGGAGAAGCCGTTGCGATTGACGATGCGCTCTATGACGAGAAACGACAGACCATAGAAGGCGCGCTTGGACTCCGTGCTTAGCTTGGAGGAGGAGAGGCCTGCTGACACGGCAAACACGGCCCTCTGGGCCGCGGGTTCCATGGGGGGGTTGGAGAGCAGGATTTGGGTCTCCCAGACCTCGCTGCTCTCATCTTTGGGTCCCTTGCCGAAAGGGGTGACACGCAGGGCAAGTTGGATTCCACCGCAGGCCAGAGCGGCCCCGCTCAGGCGTCCAGCGCGCAGTCGGGCCGCGCCCTCCGGGGCCAGGTAGGCCGAGACGCAGTCGCACAGACCCTCCTCGAGGGTCCCCGGAAGGCGATCCCAGGGGCTCTGAAGGGCGGCGTGGGTCAATTCATGGGCGAGGACGCGCTCCATGTCACGGGTTCCGCGTGCGAGCAGGATGCGTTTCAGGTCGGGCGCGTAGAGCCCTTCCGCGTCGTAGTCCATGTCGCTCGGGAAGGTGTAGACGTGGGGCTGGTCCTGGATCCAGATTTCCAGTTCCTCCAGGGCCACCCCAGGCAGGAGGGCTTCCAGCTCGGGTTGGATGCGGTCGAGGGCTTCCACAACCCCGCTTGCCTCGCGCAGGGTATCCCCGCGCACGGTCGTCCGGGCGGTCACCATGCTGGCCTTGGGCGCCGTGGCCTGGCAGGCACCTAAGAGGGCGCAAAAGAGGGCGGTGCGGGCGTGCCTTGCGCCGGTGCGTTTAAAACGAAAGTCCACCCCAAACCGTACCCCGCAGAAGGGCTGGGCGTGGGTGTGTCCGGGACAGGGTAAGAATGGCCCAGTGGCGGATGGTCCTGAAGCACCTCCCCGCCCCTGACGCGGCTCATTCTGGGACGCCGGTCAGCGTGCGAAGCGGGCACACCAGTCGTTCGCTGGATCCTCTTCGTAGAGGCTCCCAGCGGGCATGGCTCCGGTTTCGTCTCCCCCGTATCCCATGGCCTCAAGGCTCTGGATGGCTTCCAGGGTAAGCGCTTGGCTCTCGCCCCAACCAGTGGGGTTGGCTGCGGCGAGCCATTGGAGTAGCTGCTCACGCATACGCTTGGCCCGTGCGAAGTGTTCGGGTTCGCGGGCCAGGTTCTTGTTGCACAGAGGATCTGCTTGCATGTCGTAGAATTCCACTTCGTGCTTTTGGCGCGCCTTCGCCAGGGCCGCTTCATGGTGGTTGCGTAGGTGGACACACAGCCGCCAGCTGGAAGTCTGGACACAGGCCACGTTGCCGTGGGCCGAGAGTTCGAAGAGCGCGTCAGCCGCCGGGAACTCATCGAGGGCCCAGCCCAGGTTGCGGCCTGGGAAGGCCTCAAGATCCAGCTTCGCGAGATCGAGCAGGGTGCGGCCGACGTCGATCTGCCGCACGAGTTCAGTACTTCGCACTCCCACGGGGCTACCTGGCCAGGAGAGGATCAACGGCACGTGTACCGTCTGGGGATAGAGGTCGGCGTGATCCCACCAAACCCCGTGCTCGCCGAAGGACTCCCCGTGATCCGCCGTGAAAGCGATTACAGCGGAATTCATGCGCTCTAGAGCCAGGACGCGCCCCATCTGTACGTCCACGTAGTCCACCTCACCGCGGTACTGCTGCTTGGGGTAGTCCACGTCCGTGAGCCCGGTCAGGAAGTAGGGGATAAGTGGTTCCGGCAGGGGGGGCGGCGCCTGCTTGTCGAAAGGGCGAGGCCCGTCCCAGTAGGTCCCGTTGTGAGGGGCCGGAGCTCCGTAGGGCGAGTGGGCATCGAACAGGTGTAACCAGACAAACAGGGGCTGGCCCTCGGCCTCCTCTACCCATTGCTCCAGGACGTCCATGCTGAGCGCCCCATCGCGGTCGTTGCGGCGGGGGCCGTTGACGCGATCAAAGCCCTGGCCCAGGCCACTCTCGGTGTCCAGCAGGTGATAGGCGGAGAGCACAGCCATGGTGCGATAGCCGCCAGCCTGAAAGGCCTCTGCCAAGGTGGGCGCTTGGCTCACCAGGCGCGTGGAGTTGTTCAGGATGCGCGTATCCCGTGGGGAGGTGCCCGTCATCAACGCCACGTGTGACGGGTTGGTGACGTTCGTTGAAGCGTAGGCCTGGGTGAAGTAGATGCCCCGATTTCCAAGCGCGTCTAGATGGGGAGTCCGTACCAGAGCAGTCTCGGCATCCGGGTCCGCCTGACCCATGTGATCCGCTCGGTGGGTGTCCGAGGTGACGAGGAGAACGGTGGGGGCGTTCAGTGCCCGCCGGGAGATCGCTGCCTCGCCCACCAGGCAGAAGAGTTCCAATTCGGATTGGGTTTCTAGTTCGAACCGAATCAGCGCCCGCTTGTCGGCAAAGGCGGCCAAATCCATCTTGGCTTCGCTCCAGGAGCGAGAGTTCTGGACTTTGATGGGGAACCGGGCCTTCAGAGCCGGAACTCCCTCCGCTTCCACGCTGACCCGCAGATGGGTCTTCGAACCCGAACCGATAAGGGTCGCCAGAGTTCCGTAGGTGTAAGAGAGTTCGGCGTGGTCCGGGATGAGCAACTCGCTTTCCAGGGCAGAGAGGGAGGACAGCGCTACGCAACAGCGGTCTTCTTCTCCAATTCCCACCATTGCACCCAACCCTTCGAGTGCGGGAAGGAACTCCTCTACGGGCGCAGCGATCAGGTCGAAGTAGGTGACCGCAATGGCGTTGCTCTCTCCCTTCATCTCGATTCCGACTTCGTCGATGCCGCCCTTGAGGAACCGCAGTTGGGGGAAGTCTGCACGGAAGGGCCGCAGCCCACCGCGCGCCTTGAAAGCCGTCCAGGGAGAGCGTGCCACGACCTTACCGGCCTTCCGCAGGACGACCGACAGAAGCTCTGCGCTTCCTCCGTAGTTGCGCACGTTCACTACGACGCGATTGAAGGATCCTGTTTCAAACTCGCAAGGGACCATCAGAGCCTTGGGACCCTCTCCGGTCAGCAAGGCGGCTCGCACACGTTTCGGCTTTACTCCCGCCTGCCTTGCCTCTTGAATCCGTGCGTCCTCAGGAGGAATGTACTTTGGCACGCATGCAATTTCCGAGTCAGCGCCAGCAATCCAGTCGCCCAAGTCTTTAGGGCCATCCGACTTGAAGGGGAAGTGGGCCTTGCGAACCACGGAGGTAGCCTGCGGTTCTGCCGCCCGCTCGAGAGGCAACCGCACGAAGACCGCAGGACCGCTGCTGGCCTGCGGGCTGGGATCCGGCCCTCCGCACGCTCCTAGAATCAGGCCCAAGCAAGTCCACAGGCGCGCTCGGTCCGCAATCACTAGCCTGAAGTGGGTTGCTTTGGGGTCACTTCTCATCGGGGGTATACCAAGGCTCGTCGGTCACCACGGTCGCTTCCGTAGCGTACCCCATGGCCTCCAGCTGAGCGATTTCTGCCTCCGAGGTCTGTTTCTGCTCGGAGAGGTGCTCGGTGCTGGCCTCCGCCAGCCACCCGACGAGTGTCGCACGCAGGATCTTGGCCTGCTCTGCCTGTTCGCCTGCCACGTCCTCAAGACACTCGGGATCGGACTCCAGGTCGTAGAGTTCGATGGTGTGCTTGACCCGTTCGACCACGAGGTTGCCCTTGTGGGTTTGCATGTGAAGCAGGAGGAACCAGCGTCCGCGCCTGATCGAGGCAGAATACCCGTGGGCCGAGATGGCAAAGAGGTCCAGGGCTTTGTTGCCGGCGGATCCGGATTTCGCTGCCCGCAGGAAGTTGGAGCCCGGGAAGTCCGCGCCACCAAGTCCCGATAGGTCCAGGAGGGTGCGACCCAAGTTGAGGTGATCTACCGGAATGCCGACTCGTTCGCCCCTGTATTCCTCTGGCACCAGATCACCCGCCAAGATCAGGGGCACGTGCAATGTGTCTGGGAAGAGCTCACCGTGATTGAAGTAGCTGCCGGCCTTCTCCAGGATCTCGCCGTGGTCGGCCGTGACGGCAATCAGACCTGCTTGGATGCGCTCCCTCTTGAGCAGTCGCCCCAACTGATTGTCCAGGTAAGAAATCTCGGCGCGGTACTGCGCGCGGGGGAAATCAAGGTCGCGAATGCCAGCACTCAGGATGTCGCCCGGGATGTAGGGGGGCCGTACTTTTAGCGCCGGCAGCGATGGATCAGCCGGGTCCACTCCGGTGGGGTAGTACATACGGTCGTGAGATTTCGGCGGCGCGTAGGGATGATGCGCGTCAAACAGGTGCAAGAAGACGAACAGCGGGCGGTCGGGATAGGCCTCGAACCACTCCTCGATCAGATCGACCGCATGGACAGCCGGCCATGGATCCGCTTGGGGGTAGACGAGCTGGTCAAAGCCCTGGCCCAGGTCGGTTCCCAGGGGCCCCAGGTGGCGTACGCTCACAACGGCGAGGGTCTTCCAGCCAGCCCTCTGGTAGACCTCGGCCAGAGTCGCCGCATCGAGGCTGAGGCGATCGATGTTGTTGATCAGACGCGTGTCCCGAGGGTGGCGACCCGTCATGAGGGCCACGTGGGAAGGCGAGGTGACGTTTGTGGAGGCCCAGCAGTCCTCAAAGAGCAGTCCCTTCCGTGCCAGCCCGTCCAGGCTTGGCGTCTGAATGTCTACCCCTGCTTGGGCCGCGCCCACGTGATCGGAGCGGTGGGTGTCGGAGGAGACCAGCAGGACGCACGGTGGTGAATCCAAAGGGTGCCAGACCTCGACCTCCGCGAGGGCTATCACCCCCGGGTTTTTCAGATTAGATGTGTATTGGAAATCGACTTGCACCCGCGATCCCGCCCAGGGATCCAGAGAGCAACTGGGCACCGTCCAGGTGGGAGGGTGAAGAGTCAACTGGGCCTCAAGGGTCTGGGTGGGTCCGTCCTGACTGCTCAGGATGATCGACACCAACGGCTGTCCGCTCTTGGGACCCAGGTGCCTCGGGGAGAGGAGGGCACATGAGAATTGCGCACCCCGGACGGCGTCGAATTCGCATCGCGCCCCGCGTGCGGGCACCAGTCCCACCGCTCGCCGCGAATGGCCCGCTGCGTCAGTCGCGGCGGGCTCCTCTCCCGGAGCGGGGAGGAACGAGTGCCGCGGCTTGCGCACAAGGTCGATGGCGTTGAGTTGGAACCTGCTGCCCGTGGTGCCACCGACGTGGACAAGCAACCGGTCGAAGGGGATGTTACGGCCCACCAACTTCGGCAGGTCGAACGAGACCGTCTGCTCCTTCTCTTGACCCCGCGTGCGCAAGGTCGGATCCCGGTGGAAGAAGCCATCCGGCCCCTCCAGTCGAATCGTGACCTTGTGTGCGCTTCGGAATACACCGCGAACCTGTATACGGTTGACGTGTGCCGAGTGGAATTCGCCGCGGATGTCGAGCAACAACCCCTCTTCCCCTCGATCTGCCTTCAGGACGCGCCGACCATCTTCTTCGACAGTCCGGCACGGCTTTCCCTTCGGGGACCAGGAGAGGATGTCTTCCGGGAAGGGGATCCAGGTCCGGGTCTCCTCGGGGATGGTCTCCCCCGGATAGAGCAAGGGCTCCAGGTTGGGGCGAAGCGTACTCGGCAAGACCCTCTCGCCTCGACGGTCCACGTGGGCTTCGTCGCTCCCTGTGCATGCGGCTCCCAGGGCGAGGGCCAATAGGCCGACCCCCAGCGGGGCGACGGTTCTCCAAGGAGGGGCGGAAGGCATGGATGCTACCACTCTACCTTCCCATTCCTCCCGAATCAGGTGCCCCCCCCCCGACCTGAGTCGGGGGGGGGGCTTGGAACGGGGCTAGGGAGACTCTTTCTTGTGCCGTCTGGGAGGGCCATCCTCGAAGATGAACGCAGAGGGGCTGGCGTAGGCACTCTGGTCTCCTCCCTCGCTTGCCCCATAGGTGATGGGGCGCCCCATCAGGGTCAGGTCATAGGAACTCGCCGTGCCGTAGGCCTCCACGACCAGAACGAAGACCTTGCCCGGCTGGGTCACGGTGAACGTACCCAGTTCGGGATCCCAGGGGCTATCCCACACAGCGACGATCTGCTGTAGATCCGGATCCCACAGGGAGACGTCCATGTCCGAGTAGGGAGCCAATCCGGTCAACTCCAGGTCGAAGGTAGCGGGCTCCAAGGCGATGAACTCGAAGTGGTCGTACACGTCGAAGTAGCCCGGGGGCTGCACGTGACCTTGCACCACGAGATAGCTGAAGATATCCACGCCACTGATGGAGTCGGGTTGGAAAGGAGAGTCATTGGGCTCTAGTTCCTGGTAGACGGTTGCCCCGCCACCACTGGGTACGTAGATGGCGGGTGCGCAGCCGAGGGTCAGGCTCAGGTAGATCAGGGTGCTGGTGGGGAGGAGGTGGCGCATGGGGGGGCTCCCTTGGGTTGGGGTGAGGGGTGGGGCTGGCCCACGGCTTCACCGGTCACAAGAACAGCCTTCACCATGCAAGCACCGTGCCGCGGAGTCGGTGTGCCCCCTGGGAGCCTCCCATTGGGTTTGGATTGGGGACCGTGCACTCCCACGGGGAGCGCTGTCCTCTCCTTGCTTCAGGTCGCCGGCCCACACTGAAGAGGCCACCTCGGCCCATGGGGCGCGAGGTGGCCTCTTTGATCGCTGCCCTTTAGGGCTAGCGGCGACTCTAGCGGCGACTCTGCGGGCGACTCTGCGGGCGACGGTCATCTCCATTGCGTCCAGCCCTGTCCCTCATGGACTGGATCCGCCGCCGGAAGTCCTCGCGGGTGGGGCGCGGCCGTCCAGCGTCCTGGTCCTGCCCTGGGCCACGCCCCCGTACGTGGCGTTGGGGTTGACCGCCCCCTCCTCGTACGTTGCGGCGTTGGTCACGACCTTCTTGGGAGCCCCGAGCGCCCGGACCATCCGGGCCCCTGCTTCCAGGTCCCACTCCGCGAGCGGGCCCCGAATCACCGAGAGGGCGTCGCTGGCTCGAGTTCGGACGCTGCTTCGGGCCGTCAGCGTCCCGGCCGGCTCCGTCCACGTTGCGGAAGCGCTGGATGAGTGCGCGCGCGCTCTGTGCTTCCTCAGCGTCGATTACACCGTCCCCGTTCGTGTCAAAGCGCGCGAGGTGACCGAGACCGGAGCCCTGCTCCGTAGGCTGCTTGCCTTTCCCATCGGGTCGCCTGTCGCTTTTCTCGGAACCCTTGCCTTTCCCATCGGGTCGCCTGTCGCTTTTCTCGGAACCCTTGCCTTTCCCGTCGGGTCGCCTGTCGCTTTTCTCGGAACCCTTGCCCTTCCCGTCGGGTCGCCTGTCGCTTTTCTCGGAACCCTTGCCCTTCCCGTCGGGTCGCTTGCGCTGCTCGGAGCCCTGATCAAACGAGTTCCTGCGGAGACGTCCGCCATCAGCCAGGGCCTTGCGTCCCGCTTGGCCCTCCTCTGCACTGATCTTGCCGTCGCCGTTCGTGTCCAAGCGCTTGAGGATGGCTGTGCGCATGGGCTCGGGCAGGGACTGGATCCCGCCGCGGTCCTGGAATGCCCGGCGACCCGCCTGGGCTTCCTCGGCACTGATGTCCCCATCACCGTTGGTGTCCAGGCGCTCAATGATCGCAGCGCGTGGGCGGCCGTCCTGCTTGTCTGGGGTCTGGCCCTGAAGGGGGCTCGAGAGAAGGCTGCTGGCGCACAAGGCCAGGAGTGAAGTGGATAGGAGTCTCATTGTGGATGTCTGAAGCATGTGGGAGGCTATTTGTAGCAGCCGGGGATAACGGTCCATTTGGGCCACGAGGTCTCGTTCAACGCTCGGGCGTACCCCTGGTATCGCAAGGAATGCTGATTTTGTGGCTCACGTTCGCCCGGTTGTTGCCAGTGGTTGTTTTGGATGCGCGAGGTGCCCCTCTCCCCGCGCCCTTGTCGTTCTGGCAGACTGTGGCCGCGTTCGAACTGCGTATGTCCATCACCCGCCACCAAACCCGATCCGCTCCGGATTCTCCCGCATCCGCGGGCGCGCCCAAGGTCCACGTCGTGACCTTCGGGTGCCAGATGAACAAGTACGACTCGGAGCTAGTGGAGGGACGCTTCCGCCGCCGCGGGTATGCCACCACGGAGTCCATGGATGACGCCGACGTGCTGCTCTTCAATACCTGCAGCGTTCGCGACCATGCGGAAGAGCGCACCTGGAGTTGGGTCGGAGAGCTCAAGCGCGCCAAGGAGCGGCGTCCGGATCTGGTCATCGGAATCATGGGTTGCATGGCCCAGCGCGTGGAGGAAGAAGTGTTCAAGCGCGCGGGTCACGTCGATCTTGTTGCCGGCACACGCCAGTTCCAGAACCTGCCACACATGGTGGACCAGGTGCGTGAACGACGCGCGGCTCAGGGCGCCACACAGGCCACCTCGCGTCTGGTCGCGACGGAGACCTCCGACGACGTCCATGTGGACCGCACGGACGTGCCCTTCGAGGGCGGGAGCCACGCCTACTTGGCTGTGATGCGTGGGTGTGACCTCTCCTGTACCTACTGTATCGTTCCTACAACTCGCGGTCGTGTGCGCTCGCGCAACCTCGAGGACCTGCTTCGGGAGGTTCGCTGGATGGTGGCCGGTGGCGTGCGCGTGATCACCCTCCTGGGTCAGACGGTCAACAGCTACGGCGAGGACTTCGATCCGCCGACAGGGGATGAGTCCCGCGGGACCGGTCGTCAGGGGCGCCCTTCCCTCGCAGACCTTCTGCGCCATCTCCAGGAGGTCGAGGGCCTGGCCCGCATTCGTCTGATCACCTTGCACCCATCCTACGTGACACGCGCTTTTGCGGAGGCCATCCGGGACTGCGACAAGGTGGAACGTTTTCTGCCTCTTCCGGCCCAGGCGGGGTCCGATGCCATACTGCGCGGGATGAAGCGGGGCTACAACCTGGACCTCTACCGTCGACGGGCTGACATCCTGCGCGAGATCGTGCCGGACATCGAGTTGGGTAGTGATTGGATCGTGGGCTTTCCCGGTGAGGAGGAGGCGGACTTTCAGGGAACCCTCGACTTCCTCGAGGAGCAGCAGTTTCTCGTGAACTACGTCTTCAAGTACGACCCCAGACCTGGCACCCATGCCGATGAGCGGTTGGCGAATAGCGTCAGCGATGCGATCAAGAAGGAGCGCAACCAGCGCTTGCTCGCCGCCGCCGAGAGGGTTCAGCGTGGCCGCTGTGAACGTGTCGTCGGGCAGGATGTTCCGGCCTGGCTGGAACGGGTCTCCGAGCGCGACCCCGGGCTGCTTTTGGGCCGCACTTTGAGTGGGATGCCCGTCTCCTGCCCTGGTCCCACTGACTGGGTGAACAGCCAGCGCATCGTGCGCTTGGATACCGCCACTCCCTTCGGAGTGGCGGGGTTCGACGTGCCTGCTCCGGCTTGAGTCCGGCGCTCAGGCCAGCAGGTCGGCTACCAGATCCCGCTCGCCCTGCAGCTCTTCGTGCGTGGCGGCGATCTTCTCGGTCAGGAACTCGTTCAGTTCGAGCCCCTGCACGATTTCCCAGCCACCCTGTCCATCGGAGCGCACAGGGAACGAGCTGATCAGCCCCTTATCGATTCCGTAGCTGCCATCAGAGCAGACACAAACCGAGCGCCACTCGCCCTCGGGCGTGGCGTGACACAGGTCCCGCACGTGATCCACGAGGCCGTTGGCCGCTGAGGCTGCAGAGGATAGTCCGCGAGCTGCAATGATCGCGGCACCACGCTTCTGCACAGTCGAGATGAACTCACCCTTGAGCCACTCGTCGTCGTTGATGACTACGTCGGCCGAGGCCTTGGAGATCTCGGACGAGGTGCGCCAGGACGGACCCTCGATGGTGGCGTGGTAGAAGTCGGGCACCTGGGTGGCGGAGTGATTGCCCCAGATCAGCGTGTTCTTGACTCCCCCGACATCCACGCCGGCCTTGCAGGCCAGCTGGGCCTGGGCCCGGTTCTGGTCGAGGCGTGTCATGGCGCTGAAGCGGTCGTCGGGAACGTCCGGTGCGGAGTTCATGGCGATCAGGCAATTGGTGTTACAGGGGTTGCCCACCACGGCCACGCGCACGTCCGAGGCGGCATGGTCGTTGATGGCTCGCCCTTGTCCCGTGAAGATCGGACCATTTTCGCGGATCAGATCTCCGCGCTCCATTCCCGGGCCTCGTGGTTTGGAGCCCACCAATAGGCACCAGTTGGCGTCCTTGAACCCCTCGCTGGGATCGCTGGTCAGCACCATGTCTTTCAAGAGCGGAAAGGCACAGTCCTCCAGCTCCATGGCGACCCCCTTCAGAGCCTCCATCGCCTTCTCCAAGGGGATCTCGACCATCTGCAGGATGACCGGTTGATCGGCGCCAAACATCTGACCACTGGCGATGCGGGGGAGGAGGGAATAGCCGATCTGCCCGGCAGCGCCGGTGACAGCCACGCGGATGGGGGCCTTGCTCATGGGTCTGGTCTTGTAGGGGAGGGGGATGCAGGGTTGCCTAGGGCGGGCCATTCTCCACACCAGACGGGCGGCCGAAAGGGGAGGGCTCCAGATACTGTTTGGAAGGCACACCTTCCAGCGACGCTTGGAATCCCAGGGCCGCACACCGGCAAGCGGGTAACTCGGATCTTGCTCCGGGAACGAGGTTGGGTGAGCAGGTAAGGTAGGGGCCGCCATGACCGCCCTGTCCATACCCCTCGAAGACACCGAGCTCCGTAGCCTGCTCCACGAACTGGGCGCGGAGGCGGCCCGCTTCCGATTCGACGTGGCTCCCAACCCCTGCGTCGGGGCGGCCATTCTGTCCCGTGGCAAGGTGATCGCCCGTGGCTTCCACGAACGTTGGGGCGGCGACCACGCTGAGGTGGAGGCCCTGGAGGTTGCTACGCGCAGCGGTGTGCCGCGGGCCGAGTGGGACACCCTGGTCGTCACGCTGGAACCCTGCAGCACTCGCGGCAAGACGGGGCCGTGTACCCAGGCCATCATGGAAGCCGGAATAGAATCGGTGGTCATCGGGTCCGTGGATCCGGACCCACGCCATCAGGGCCAGGGGATTCGTTTTCTGGAAGACGCGGGCTTGGAGGCCAGGTTTCTCACGGGAGCAGCACCTCTCGATGAGGTGACCCCACATTTCCTGGACTGGACCTGCCAGGATCGCCTGCGTCGACCCTACCCCTGGATCGTGGCCAAGTGGGCCCAGACTGCCACGGGACAGCTATCGCCTCCCAAGGGACACGGAGATGGCCGCACGATCTCCAGTCCCGAGGCCTTGGAGCAGGTTCAGCACTTGCGTGCTTCAGTGGATGCCATCCTGACCGGGGTGGGAACGGTGGTGGCGGATGACCCGCGCCTGACGGTGCGGGCTCCCGCTCGCACGCCCCAGGCACCGGACCGGATCATCTTGGATAGCGGGTTGCGTACCTCTCCCGATGCGCGCCTATTCGACGCTCCGGAGGCAGGAGAGTCCGCTGGACCCATCCGCATTCTGTGTGCGACCGGTCCGGACCGCGCGCGAGAGAAGGGGCTCATTGTGGCGGGCGCCGGAGTCCATGGACTGCGCGGGGATGACCGGCGCTTCCTCAACCTGCGCGGGATCATGACCTGGATGTGGGACATGGGCTACCGCCGGGTCCTGCTGGAATCTGGACCGACCTTGTTGGAGGCCTGCTTTGAAGCCGGATTCGTGGATCAGGTCCGAGTCGTCACCGGGCCCGTGCGCGGGGGGCGCGGGGAGAGTCTCGGGGCCCGTCTGCAGCCGGCGAAACTGGGTTCGAGGCGCGATGGAGAGTGTGGCCCCGATTCCGTGCTCGAGGCCTTCATCGTCCGCTGAGACGGCGGTGCCGCTCCAGGGCTACAGGTCCTTGTAGCGATCCTTGGCCAGCTCGGCGGCGGGTGTCTGGCCCAGCTTCTTGCTCGCCAGCTTGCGTAGCAGGCGCTTGGCGAGGCCCTTGTTCTTGGCCCGCAGGGCCTCCTCGATGTCCTCGAGCAGCTCCTCTGCTTCCAGGATCAGATCGATCTCCGTCAGGCGCGGCTTGAGTTTGGGATTGCGCCGAGCGGCTCCCAGGACCTTGCCCACCTCACGTTCGATGGGCGAGTCATCGAAGTCCATGGCGCGGATGCGGCGGTAAGCGTCTTCCAAGGTCTCCGGAACCATGCGCTTGGCTTGGATCTCCAGGGACAATTTCATTTCTTTCACAGCCAGCTCCATGCCGGACTTGGCGGCCTCGGCGTGGGGGCCGCCCGGGGCCAAGCCGCTGACGTTTGCCCAGGACCGCCAGCTGTCGGCCCACAGCTTGGCCCGAGACATGGCCTGGGCCATGGTTGTCTCTCGCCGCAGGTCTGCGAGGTCTTCCGTTCGGACGCCGGGCCCGAGGATCTTCTGAAAAACCTCCACTTCGCGCGCCACCGTGGAGATTGACGGGGCGCCTCCGCTGTCACCGTAGCTTCCTTTGAGGAAGCGCCGCTCCAGCTTGCCGTTGGGCCGAATCAGATAGATATCCGGCAGCAACCACTCGCCTCCGTCGGGCATAACATAGTCCCTGTAGACCGTGTCCCAGTGGAGCTTGTGGGCGTCGCAATCATCAGTGCCGAAGGCGGAGCAGACACTCTTCTTGATGCGCTTGCCGTCCGCATCCTTGATCCGGATCTCCTTCTGTTCATGGTCTCCGTTGTTGGCCAGGAGCAATATCACCCCCTCGGTAAGGCTTGCGAACGACTTATCCTCGCTCAAGGCCTCCTGCAATCGGCCGCTGGCTTCTTCGCCTTCGAGGACGCAGCACACAACGAGAGGTACGTTGCGCTCCTTGGCTTCAACCTGGGCCTCGGAGAGCTTGCCGTGGAACCACGCGGGGCCTTCAGTCCCGTCGGGAATCCATCGGACTGCTTGTGTCCGGCCCTGGGGGGTCAGCATGAGGCCGCTCATGAGGCATAAAGCCAGGAGAGCCGAGAGGCGCGTCGTTCGCAATCGTCTGCGTGCTTCGGAGGACATGGGCTCCAGTATGGGGAGCGTCCCGGGGAGGGCAAGTGGGAGCCTGGCTCGTGCTCCTCGCGGCCCTAACTCAGGACGTCGTCCGCCGCGCTAAGAACCGCTTCCAGGCCGTCCTCGCTGTGGTCTCCCATGTGGCCGATCCGGAAGGTTTTGCCCTTGAGGTCGCCGTATCCATTGGAGATGGCATAGCCGCGTTCCGCGAGCCCTCCGACCAGGGCTCCCACGTCCAGGTCCCCTGCGCGGATGCAGGAAACCGTGGGGGAGGCGTGCTCGGGTGCCGGCAGGAGGGAGAGGCCATGCCCCGCAGCCCAGGCCACCGTTCGGGCCTGCATTCGACTGTGCTTGTCGAACCGCGCCTGCCAGGCCGCCGCCCCCGAGCAGTCGCCCGCGCTCTCGGGCAGGGCCACTCCCGCGCTGATGTCCTCGAGCTGTTGGGCGAGGGCGAAGTACAGGGAGATGGCGGGGGTCGCCGGCGTCTTGCGTGCTAGGTGGCCATCGATGAAGCGCACCGGGTCCAGATAGAACCCGCGCTCTGTCTGGGCCCGCGCACGCTCCATGAACGCGGCCGAGGCGCAGACCACAGCGACTCCCGGCGGCAGGGCGAAGGCCTTTTGAACCCCGGCGAGCCCGAAGTCCATGCGGTTCGCATCAAAGTCCACGGGCGCCCCAGCGATCCAGCTGACCAGATCGGCCATGAAGAGGGTGCCCGGATAGCCCGCGAGCAGCTTGCCCAGGGGCGCGAGTGGTGTGGCGGTCCCCGTGGAGGTTTCGCTCGATACGACGGTCAGCGCGTCGAAGGGGCCTTCCTCGTCCAAGACCCGCTGCACCTCTTTCAGATCCACTACCTCGCCCATGGGCACTTCGATGGCTCGGGCATCACGGCCCAACTGCAGCGCGATGTTGTACCAGCGCTTGGAGAAGGCGCCGTTCACTAGGCACAGGACCTTGCCGCGTCCCGCTCCGATCAGGGCCGCTTCCATCATGGCCGAGGCGCTTGCGGAGTGCACGGCCACGCTGGCGCCGCCGCCCTCGGCTGCGCCGAAGGCCAGTCGCAGGTGCGGGTCCATGCGCTCGATGGTCTCGGTCATTGTCCCGCTTCGGTGGCCGATCATGGGGCGTGCGCAGGCGGCTAGGAGTTCGGGGCGGACTTCGGTGGGGCCGGGGATCCAGAGTTGAACCATGGAGAATCAGGGGTGGCAGGCGCTGGACGCCTCGAGGAGGGCCGCGTGGGCCGGGAGGGAGGAGAGTTCGTCGCGTTCGGCAGCGGAGGTCAAGAGGGGCAGCAAGGCGGCCAGATCCGGGATCTCGCAGCAAGCGTCGGCTTCGGCGAAGACTTGCTCACGGCGCTCAGCTCCGCCGAAGGCGACGAAGCGCGCACAGGCGGGGGCGGCCTCCAGATCCGTGGCCCCGTCTCCTACCAGAGCGATGGGGCCGGTGTCGGCCCGTGCCAGGGAGCGCAGGAGGTCCAGCTTGCCACCGGAGCGGGCCAGAGGGCTGTCGGTGTCGAACCCTGCATATTCACCTGCAGCATCGAACCGGACCCCGACGGCATGCACATCCGTGTCGGCGACGCCCAGAGCCCGAGCCAGGTGCAATACGGCTGGGCGCAGGCCTCCCGACAGGATCCACACCTGTTTCCCCAGAGCGAGTAGGGCCGCGCAGAGCTCAGAGCCATGGGGCAGAGCCGTCTCCACGTAGGCCTGACCCGCGCGATCCAGGTCCTTGGCGCTCGGCCGTACCAAGTCGAGTCGTGCGCCGAACACCTCCTCTAGGGGCAGCTCGCCGTCCATGGCCCGTCGGGTGAGCGCCTGGATCTGCTCCTTGTGATCGCGAGCCAGGAACTCAATACCCTCGATGGTGGAGAGGGTCGAGTCGCAGTCGAACACGATCGTCCCGTAGGGGGGCGGCGTGGGGGTGCGCTGCACGGCTTAGGCTCCCAGGTCGATGCGGCGCGCGCTGTGGACGGCATCCAGGCCACGCACCCTCTCGATGGCATCTTCGCTGGGCGTGTCGTAGAGCGAGAAGAAAGCCGTTGCCTGGCCTTCCCGGTCGGCGCCGTGGGGCTCCAACTCCACCCGGCTCACGTTGACGCCCTCTGCGCCCAGAAGCGTACCGATCTGACCGAGGACGCCGGGCTGGTCTGTGTGGCGGGTGAGCAACAGGTGACCCTTGGGCGTGAGGTCCACATGCAGATCGTCCACGCGCACGAACCGAGGCCCGTTGCCGAAGACCGTGCCCGCGACCACGTGGGATGCTTGCCCGTCCTCGCTCGACACCCGCGCCTTGATCAGGTTGGTGTAGTTGCCCGCCGAACCCTCGCTGTCTTCCAGAATGTGCATGCCCCGTTCACCCGCCAGCATGGGCGCGTTGACGAAGTTCACGCTGCCCTCCATGGATCGCTGCAGGAGGGCCACGAGGAACCCTAGGCGCAGGGCACCCACTTGGTCCTTGCTCGCCACCTCGCCCGCCAGCGTGAACTCGACCTTGCGGATGGGCTCGTCCATCCGTTGGGCCAGGTAGCTTCCCATGCGTTCGGCCAATAGCAGGTAGGGGGCCAACTCGTGACGCATGCTGGCCGGCAGCGCGGGTGCGTTGACTGCATTGCGCGCCACGTCGTCTTCTAAAAAGGTCGCGATCTGTTTGGCCACGTCCACGGCCACGTTGCGCTGGGCTTCGTGGGAGGAGGCACCCAGATGGGGGGTGAGGATCACGTTGTCGCGGCCCAGAAGGGGGTGTCCTTCGGGCGGAGGTTCCTGTTTCAGCACGTCCAGGGCGGCTCCGGCAAGACGCCCTTCGTCCAATGCGACGGCCAGCGCAGCCTCGTCCACCAAGCCGCCACGGGCGCAGTTGATCAGTCGCGCTCCGTCCTTCATGAGTGCCAGGCGCTCAGCTCCCAGCAAGCCTCGGGTCTCGTCCGTGAGAGGCACGTGCAATGTGACGAAATCCGAGCGCTGCAGCAGGTCGTCCAGTTCCAACAACTCGATGCCCTCCAGACCGCTCTCGGCACCCGTCTTGGACAGGCCCGCCTTGGACAGGTAGGGGTCGTAGGCCACGACCTCCATGCACAAGCCCATCGCGCGCTGGGCTACCACCCGGCCGATGCGGCCCAGCCCGATCACGCCCAGGACCTTGCCGGTAATTTCCGTGCCCATGAGCTTCTTCTTCTTCCAGTCCCCACCGCGCGTGCTGCGGTCTGCCTGGGGCACGTTGCGCGCGAGGGAGCACAACAGGGCGATGGCCAGCTCGCCCGTTGTGGTGGTATTCCCCGTGGGAGTGTTCATGACGACCACGCCCCGCTCAGTGGCAGCCGCCACGTCGACGTTGTCCACCCCTACTCCAGCGCGTCCCACGACCACCAGGTCGCTTGCGGCTTCGAGCACCGCGCGCGTGATCTTCGTGGCCGAACGCACCACGAGGGCGTTCACCCCGGGCACCGCTTGAATGAGGGCGGCCTCGTCCATGCCCGTTCGGACCTCGGCTTCGATACCGTGGGCCTGGAACTGTTCGAGGGCGGCGGGATGCAGGTCATCGCAGATGATGACACGGGGGGCTTTGAGGGGGATGCTCACGACAGGCGAGGTACGCAGGGGGCGGTTACTTTTGGAATGCGGCCCGGACGAGGGCCTCCACATCGGCCGCGGGGTTGTCCTGGGCGGCTTTGGTTACGTTGTCTTCGGCCTGCTTGGGTTTGAAGCCCATGTGGACCAGGGCCGAGATGGCTTCGGTGCGCACCGCGGTCTGTGTGGGAGCGGCGGGCGTGAGCACGGATCGGTCCTTGGTCTCCACGCCCAAACTGCAGGCCAAGGCTGGAGCACGGTCGCGGAGGTCCAGGAGGATCTGCTCCGCCGTCTTCTTGCCCACGCCCTTGATGCTGGTCATGCTTGCCAGGTCAGCGGACGCGATGGCCGCTACCAGCTCGGCAGGGGCTAGACCTGAGAGGAGGGCGAGGCCCATGGATGGCCCAACGCCCTTCACCTTCAGTAGTTCGCGAAACAGGTCCCGATGCTCGCGCCGATCGAAACCGTACAGCGTCTGGGCATCTTCACGAACGGCGAAGTGCACCCAAGCCGTGGCCTCCGCCCCCGCTTCGGGGAACCTTGATCCCAGGGGGGTCAGGAGCCAGTAGCCAACGCCATTCACATCCAAGGTGATGTGCGTCGGGCCGCTGGCGCGGATTGTGCCGTGAAGGTATTCGAACATGCGCTCCCCCCGAGCGGTCTTCTTGGTCAGGCAATGAGGTCGGGTTCAGGGGCGCGCCAGTGTGACAGGCTGCCGTCCTGTAATCGAGAATCCTCCAGAGGAACTGGGGCGCATGCTGATGTGCGCCCCCGGTCCCCAGGCTGTGTGCCCTACTCGTCGCCTTTCAGCTTGAGGTTGTACTCATGCAGCTTGTCGCGGAGTTCGATCAGGCTGGTGACTCCGAAGTTGGGCATAGCCAAGAGCTCCTCTTCGGTATGCGAGACGATCTCGCCCAGGGACATGCAGCCCATGTTCTCCACGGCCCGGCGCGCCCGGATCGAGAGCTTGAGATCGTTGACCGAGCGGTTGAGCGGGTCGCTGGTGTCCAGCTCCTGGGGCGAGAAGGTCTGGTTGCGGGCGATGGAAGCCACGGCTTCCTCGCGCGCCATGCCGAGGCGCAGGCCCTTGGACCCCAGGATCTCCTTGATCTCGGCCAGGGACGTCTCACCAAAGTTCTTGTAGGAGAGCAGTTCGTTCTCAGACTTCTTGACGAGGTCGCCCAGCGTCATGATGTCCATCTTGTTGAGACAGTTGCGGGCCCGCACCGTGAGCTCGAAGTCCGTGATCGGGATGCGCAGGATCTGGTTCAGGCGATCCTCCTTCTTCTCCATGTCCTCGTCGTAGAACATGTTCATCCCGGCAATGGCGTCTTGCAGGAATAGGCGCGCCCTGGTGTCAGTGGGTCGGCTGCGCGTGACGGTGTCAAAACACGCGGCCGCCTCGGCATCGCGCCCCAGGTCCTCGTAGAGAACGCCCAGGTTCATCATCACGTTGCGGTCGATGGGCAGCATGGTGGTGAGGCTCTCGTAGCATTCCAGAGCCAACTCATCCAAACCCGATCGCTCCGCAAGGTGCGCCAGGCGGAAGAGGTTGCGACGATGGGTGGGATCCAGATCCCGGGCTCCGATGTAGGCTTCGATCGCGTTCTGGGGATCGTGACTGAGTTCGCACAGTCGGCCGGCCAAGTACTTGGCTTCGGCGCTCTCATGGAAGGACCTGGGTGCTTCTTCCAGAGCCGATATGAGGCTGGTTCGCGCAGAGTCCGCTCCGCTGGCAGCCAGCTCCGCTTCGAGGCTTGCGTCGATCCAGGCCTGGCGCGGGCGGGGCTCTTCGGGGTGCTTAACGCTCAGCGCCCTGAAGACGACCGCGGCCTCCGCATAGCTGCCCATGGACACAAGGGAGTGTCCCAGGGTGAAGGCAGCCACGTCATCGTCGGTGTGATTGGAGAGGAGCTCAACGGCTCCGCTGAAGTCTCCCAACATCCAGAGGCCCAACCCACGTCGGCGACCCTCCTCGCCGTCTTGCCCCAGCCGTTCGACGCTGTTCGAGAAGCTATCGTAGGCGCGGCGTCTGGAGTACACACCGGAACGTTGCTGTTGGAGCGTTGCAAAACTGGGAACGGGGTCGTTGGCCAGATCGAAGGTGGGCTGGAAAATCTCTTCTTCTTGCGTGGCGCTGGCCTCTAGGTCCATGGTGTCGATCATCTCGCGGTAGACTCGTGCGTGGGTGGAACGAATGGCGTCCCTTCCTCGGGGGTGAGGAGGGGAGGTGTGAGGCTTTGGGTGAGCCGTGGGGCTGGCCCCTCTGGAACGTCGGCTCGGAGGTCGATCGGGGCCCCTTGGCCACCGATTCAAGGGCGGAGATCATAGGTCCGGGCGGGGTCTGGCGTCAACTCGCCCGGGAGAGTGCCACAGTTCTTCGGGACTGGGGCGGGAATCGGGCCCTGCGTCTCGCTAGGGTGCCTGTGGAGCGGGGCCTTGAGGGCTCCTCTCTGAATCTGCTGGGGGGCGGCGGGGGCCGCCAGATCCAGCACCACAATCAACGAGCGCCGGTGCGCCATTCTGAGGGGGAACATGGCTTGGAGAAACTGATAATCGAAGGTGGTCGACCCCTAGAGGGTACGGTCCGAACAGCCGGATCCAAGAATGCGGTCCTGCCCATCATGGCCGCCTCCATCCTGAGCCGTGAGCCTCTGAATCTCACCGGCGTTCCGCAGCTCAGCGACGTGAACACGATGCTCGGCGTCCTGCGGGAACTGGGAGCCGAGGGCGAATTCGATTCGGATGGCAGCCTGACGATCTCCTGCGCTGGCGACCTCATTGGTCGAGCGGGGTGGGAATCCGTACGCAAGATGCGTGGATCGGTGTGTGTTCTCGGACCCCTACTGGCGCGCCTGGGTCGGGTGGAAGTGAGCCTGCCCGGCGGCTGCGTCTTTGGCGTGAGACCCATCGACGTGCACCTCAAAGGGCTGCGCGCCCTGGGTGCCCGGGTCGATATCGAACACGGTTTCATCGTAGCCGAGGCTCCTGAGGGCGGTCTGCGTGGGGCGGATATGTACCTTGGCTCGGCCTTCGGTTCCTCCGTGCTGGGAACCGCCAACGTATTAATGGCAGCCACCCTGGCCCGTGGCACCACCACGATCCAGGGCGCAGCATGCGAGCCCGAGATCGTGGATCTAGCCGACTGCTTGAACTCCATGGGAGCGCGTGTCAGTGGACAGGGCTCCCCGTTCCTGACCATTGAAGGGGTCGATGAGCTGAGTGGTGCGGACCACTCGGTTATTCCTGATCGCATTGAAGCCGGTACCTACGTCATCGGCGGCTGCCTGGCCGGCGGCCGTGTGCGCGTGGAGGGCTGCCGCCCTGACCACCTGGCCGTCGTCCTCGACCGTCTGGCTGAAGCGGAGTTGTCGGTGGAGGTGGGCGAGGATTGGATCGAGACCCAACCGCGGGACGTCAAGGCCGAGCGACCCCGGTCCACGGACGTGACGACCCACCCGTACCCGGGATTCCCCACGGATCTCCAGGCACAGTGGATGACGTTGATGACCAGCGCGGCTGGCCTGTCCATTGTGACCGAGTGCATCTATCCGGACCGCTTCATGCACATTCCGGAGCTTGAGCGCCTGGGCGCGCGCGTGCGTCGGCAAGGAACGGCGGCGCTTGTCAGCGGAACCGAGCGGCTCTCCGGCGCCCCGGTGACGGCCTCGGATCTGCGCGCCTCGGCGGCACTCGTCCTGGCCGGGCTCGTGGCCGAGGGAACCACCGAAGTGCACCGCGTCTACCACATTGACCGGGGCTATGAGCGCATCGAGGAGCGTCTTGAGCGCCTAGGGGCGGCCATCCGGCGCGAGAAGGAGTGAGGGTGCGTCCATTTGGCCCCTTCCCCGCCTGACGTCTCATGAACTCCCAGGCGAGCTGCGTGTGCGATTCCTGCGGCGAGACGATGGTCGTCCGGATAGACCCGGACGGGGGTAGCAAGCAGGAGGTCGTGGAGGACTGTCCCGTCTGCTGAAACCCCATGGTGATCTCGGTCGAGTTCGACCGGGACGGCCATGCGACCCTGAGCGCCCGCCGGGAGTAGGGTCGCTTGGGGTAGCGCCGCCTCGTTCCCTGGGGCGGGTGGGGGTGCCCAGGGCCACGCTGCGTTGCTATAACGCACCCATAGGGCGTGCCCCTGCCTCCAATGTTTGAATCACTGACCCAACGCCTGACCCAGTCCTTCGCTGGGCTGCGTGGCCGAAGAGAGCTCACCGCCGAGAATATCGACGAAGGACTCTCCGCCGTGCGCACGGCGCTGCTTGAGGCGGACGTGCACTTCGAGCTGGCAACGGAGTTCACCGAGCGCGTCTCCGCCCGCGCCTTGGGTGCCGAGCGTGTGAAGGGCGTGGACGCCTCCGATCAGTTCGTGCACGCCGTGCACGAAGAGCTCGTCGAGCTGATGGGACCCGAGGATGCCACCCTCGAGTTCGCCAAGCGTGGGCCGACGGTCATCCTCATGGCGGGCTTGCAGGGCGCGGGCAAGACCACGACCTGTGCCAAGCTGGCCCTGCACCTACGGGATAAACACGCCAAGCGACCGCTGCTGGTCGCAGCCGACATCAAGCGCCCGGCGGCCGTGGAGCAGCTGCGCGTGCTGGGCGAGCGCCTCAAGATTCCGGTGTTCCACAAGGAGGGCGTTGCGCCTCCGGACGTATGCGCAGCCGGGCTGGCTGCTGCCGAAGCCGGGGGCCAGGATGTGGTGATCCTGGACACCGCGGGGCGCATGCACGTCGACGACGAGCTGATGGCGGAGGTCGCACAGATCGCCGACCGCACCCGTCCTCACAACCAGCTGCTCGTGGTGGATGCCATGACCGGCCAAGATGCGCTCCAGTCAGCGCGCGCCTTCCACGAGCGACTGACGCTGACGGGGGTCGTCCTGACCAAGATGGACGGCGATGCGCGGGGTGGTGCAGCCATCAGCCTGAAGCGTGTCACCGGGTGCCCGCTGCTCTTTCTGGGCGTGGGCGAGGGGCTTGAGGATCTCGACCCCTTCCAGGCCGAACGCATGGCCGGGCGTATCCTGGGGATGGGGGACGTCGTTGGCCTGGTGGAGACGGCTCAGGAGAACATTGACGAGCATGAGGCGCAGGCCGGCTTCGAGAAGATGGTCATGGGCTCATTCACCCTGGAGGACATGCTCGGCATGATCCGCATGGTGCGCAAGATGGGCCCGATGAAGAAGGTCATGGGCATGATGCCCGGGATGGGGAGCCTGGGTGACATGGACGTGGATGAGGGTGAGATGAACCGTCTCGAAGCACTCTTCACCTCCATGACCCCGGGCGAGCGCATTCAGCCGGAGATCCTGGACGTCAGCCGCAGACGCCGCATCGCCCGCGGCTCGGGCCAGGAGGTCGGCAAGGTGAATGAGCTGATCAAGCGCTTCAAGGACCTGAAGAAGGGCATGAAGCAGCTCAACAAGATGGGGCTAGGCTCCATGTTGGGGAAGGCGGGCAAGCGCGAGGCCCTGGCCGGAATGTCGCCCACCGGGGGGATGGTGGATCCCAAGGCCGGCAAGGGTCCTGGGATGCTCGGGGGTCTGGGTGGGGCTCTGAGCGGGGGCCTCGGTGGACTCTTGGGCGGTGGTGGCGATGGCGCAGGGCTTGGTGGGGGGCTTGGTGGGGGGCTGCCC